>Ga0308411_10000085_pt1 | contig 51134 bp, 58 predicted proteins | sample HotsprottomLayer_2_FD_203530 | JGI IMG/M metagenome (GOLD analysis project Ga0308411, IMG submission 203530) | Hot spring phototrophic mat microbial communities from Octopus Spring, Yellowstone National Park, Wyoming, United States -... | ecosystem: Environmental > Aquatic > Thermal springs >... | reverse complement strand
CATGCTTTTTGCAATAGTAGGTAGTAGTAACAGGTTCTTTTAAAGTTGCCAGGTCAGCATGGGTTGTTGCTCTGCATGAACGGGCAGTTCTGCTTAAAATGATGGATAAAACATTTTTCAGATCTTCATTATCTATTTTTCTTATTTCTTGTGCCAAAAAATCTAACTCTTTTCTCACAGGTTCTAAAAACCATTTATCTAAAAAGGTTTCACTTTTAACCTGTCTAATTTTAATTTGATACTTCTGTATCAACCCATTATAAATAGTAAGGAATTCTTTTTCTTTCTCTTTTGAATATTCGTTTTCATTGATTGTCCCATTAGCAACTTTCCTTTTATATTCCGGCGAGGGGAAATACTTATTGTTAAATTTTGCAAGTTCTGAAGATATATGTTCTTCAAAAGTAATATTATTTTGGGTCTTCTGAAATTCTTTTAGTCTTGAATTCAATTTACGAATTGTATCTCCAATTAAAATTAAATTATGCTTTTCAACTTTTACATTGGAAATCAAAACATTGAAAGAAGAAATATCTATTCCAATGGCGTGCATTCCTAATTCGTTTGCCTGGACCAATGTCGTTCCGCTTCCACAAAATGGGTCCAATACTATATCGTCTTTATAAAAATATACCTCTTTTTTAAACTCATCCGTATGGGAATCAAGGAAATATTCTACCAATTGAGGGATAAATTTACCTTTGTAAGGATGCAATCTATGGACATGTTTTGTTCTTTCTGCTTCTTTATATTGAGAAAAAGAAAGATGCCAATTAATATCCTCCCCTAATATATTTCGCCATTTTTTTTCTTTCGAAAAAGAATCATAATAATCTTTTAATTCCTCTATATTTATAAGAGTATTCCCATCATTTCCGTATTTTTTTATTCTCCCATACTGAATTAGATATGATATATTTGAGACGGTAATTTTACGATTTAGATATTGGGAAGCCCAGATACTTGCCTCTTTTAAATTAATCAATTTTTTACTTTCTTCTCTAAATAATGTAAGTTGGCTCATTGTTTAACCTCTCCCTTCTTGTTTTTTCTGATAAAATTTTGCCAATGACATCTTATTAAACTTTTCTTCTTTTTTCAAGCGACCAATTGCGTATAACTCGTTTATAACCTTACCAAAAGTAATCATATACATCTATTTCGGATGTATAACCGTACTTTTGTAAGGTTTATCTATACAAAAATAATTATTATTTTCCACTATTGTCCAAAATATTTTATAAAAGTAAGAAATTTTTTATAAAAAAATCAAATGCTCACAAATTTAAGGAAAAATTTTTTAATCCGTCTCCAGTTTTTGGACAGCTTGTAGCTTTTGTCAGACAAGCATTCTAAAAAGTTCAAAACAAAAGACCAAACCGAGTTTGATACTTGTTATTTTTAATTTATTGATTTTTAATAAAATATAAACATTTTGACACCTTGTGTCACTACATTTTTATCCGTTTAAGACCTTTGCAAGGCAATTAACAATGTTTTTGTTACGTCATTGCAAGTCTGTAGCCCCACAACGTCATTGCGAGCGAACGCAGTGAGCGAAGCAATCCCCTCAAAACACTTAACACTAAAAGGAATGAGCAATGAGGAGATTGCTTCACGCCAACACACTTGCCAACCCTTCGGTTCGCAATGACGAGAAAGAGGGAAAGGCTTTTTGTAATCAAAAAAAATTCAGACCTTTGCAAGGCAATTAACAATTATTTAGGTGATTGTCAATAAATTATATTGATTTTATTTTGTAATTACAAAAATGGTGTATATTTCACTGTTATGAGAATTGAAATAAGCAGAAATATGAACTTTTTAGATGCAATGTTTGGCAATGTAAAAACAAATCGTTACCGTTGTTTTAAAAAACTGAATATATATACAACCGATGCAAACATAAATGACAGTAAAACTTTACCTATTTTTATTGATGTTTTTATCAAAATATTGTAGAGAAGAGATATTAGCAGATAACTTAAAACGTGCAATAGCGAAAAATAACAGGATGTAGTGTATCCTGATACGAACAAAAGCCTAAAATAAGGGCTAAAAAAACCGAAAAACATATGCAATTTAACAAAAAATGTGCTTCGTTTTGAATATCTGCTTCAATTGTTCAATTATAAGCTTAAAAAAATTGAAAAATCAAAAAAAAACAAAATTTTGCAAAAGTCTCATATCGTCATTAAAGCACATCCGGTAATATATACATTTCCATTATAAAAATATGGCGATGTTCGTATCACATCTTCGGTTTTATGCGACCAAACTACATTTCCATTATTTAAGTTAAATACTACAATTTCACCATTATCTGTTCCTGTAATTATTGCATTATCAAACAATAAAGGCGAAGCGTGAGATGCACAACTTAGCTCTTTATGCCAAAGTTCTGTTGCGGTTTCTGAATCAAGGCAATAAATACCGGATTTTTTTGTTCCAAATACAACAAATTTTTCAGATACAGCAGCCGATGAAAAAATTGCACTTCCAAATTGTTTTTTCCACTTAACACTACCATCGTAAGCTCTTACACAAAAAAAATTACCATATAAATCTCCAATAAAAACATAATACTTATATATAGCAGCACTTGCATGCACCGGAGCAGATAAGTTTATTTGCCATTTAATTAAACCTTTGTCAATATCAATACACAACAAACGTTTGTCTCTGGTTCCAATAATTATAGTGTTTTCGAAGAATGTGGGAGAAGAAACTACCCAATGCTGCGTGTTAATTTTCCAACATAATTTTCCACTAAATTTGTTTAAACAATATATATTACCATCCATTCCTGCAAATATCACCTTATCATTACATATAAGCGGACTACTGTATATCCAGTCGTCTGTTTTAAATTTCCACCTAAGCATCCCATTTTTAGCATACAGTGAATAAAAATAAGTATCGAACGAGCCAATATATAAAAAATCGTCATCTATTGTTGGTGTTGACATAACTTCTTTTCGGCAACGAAAACGCCATATTTCCTGAAAGCTATGAATATTTACTGCATGAATATAATTACTATTACTTCCAAAATAAATTGTATTTTCCTTAACAATCGGACTTGAACGAATACTAGAAAGATGATAAAAAGACTTCTTTAATCCTAAACGGTTAAAATCTATTTTTACAGGAACATATCCTGTTCGATATTTATTATTTCTGAATGTAGCACAATTCTCAGAAAACTGACTCTTTGATAATGAAATAAGTGAATTACTTATTTCCAATAATTGTTCTATTTTTTTTATACTATTTTCAACTGCCCTATGTTGAATAGGATTTTGCATACAATTTTAATTCTTCAAGTTCCTTTAATAGCTTATCTTTTGTTTCGCTAAAATATTTATCCCAGTTTTCGAGTTTAACTATAAATAAATACGCCGATGAGTTTCTTAAGTCTTCTATTTCTTTTTTTAACGAGCGTATTTCTTCATTTAATTGTAAAATTTTTGCTTGTAAAATTTTTGCACTATTTCGCGTTTCTTTATCTGGTATCAATAAGCCTTTTTCTAGTTGTTCTATTATTTGTTCAATAGTTTCGATATCGTTTTCTATATAAGCTTTATTAATCTTAACAAAAATTTTTGATGCTTCTTCTTTCTTTGACTCATCTACAATATCTGGATGGCATAATTTACTTGCTTTACGATATAACGAAATTAATTTATGTCGAAGTTCTTCAGAAACATTGGAAACTTGTTCTTTTGGAACCTGTTCCCATTGCTGAAAAAACTTGTGATATTGTTCTTTTGTTTTTTCGTATTCGTATTGTTCATCTGGATTTTTATCGCGAATTTTTTCGTAAAGTTTAAGTCTTTCTTTTAAAATATCGCTTATAATAAAACCAAGCTCTTGATAATAACGAATTCTAAATTGTGCAATTAGTTTTTCTGCTTCTATCTTTTGATTCGTTAATACTAACAATTGTGTTTTTAAAAGTTGTTGTGTTGTTTGTAAGCCCAAAATATCTATATTTTCGTGCGTTATAGGTTTAAATTCTTTAAAATAATTATCAATAAAGTAACAAGCTAAAGTTACATTACGTTGTTTTATAGCATCATACAAGTTTTTTATAAACTTATTTTCGTAAAACTGACAAAGTGAATATACTAAATTTAGTGCTTCGTCAAATTTCTCTTCTTGAAGTAACTGCTTTAAAACATTTAAAGAAGACGTCATTTGCTAGTTTTATTTATATAGTGTATCGAATCGCCCCATTCTCCATAGCCTATTTCTCCGCCTGCATATTTAATTCTCATTTCTAAACATTTTACACAATCTTCTGCATCTTCATCGCTACAAGGCTTATTTTCATACAAAAAATATTTGTCGCGATACTTTTTAGGTGTAATGTTTGGCATAATTATATTTGCTCCTATTGTAATAGCTTTTTCACGTCCAATGGGATCTATTGCTTGCAAAGCTGTTGTAGATGCAATATTTATATCTTTCATCATAATACGAAGTATGGCTATCATTTTCAAAGTTAAATCGTAGCGTTCTTTAAGTGGCAATAATGTATTTTTTTGCTGATACAATGGAGTTTCTTTGTGTTCGATGTAAGGTCCCATTCCGCACATATCTATATCCATTTCTCTCATAAATTGTAAGTCGGAAGCCAAATCTTTAAGTGTTTGATATGGCAAACCTATCATTACACCTGTTCCTAACTGATAGCCAATATTTTTTATAGTATATAACAATTGCTTTCGAGTTTTGTAATCGTGTAATTTGTCGTTTGGATGCAATTTCTGATACAATTCTTTATTCGATGTTTCTATGCGAAGCAAATAACGATGTGCCCCTGCTTCGAACCATTCCCTATATGTATCTTCACTTTGCTCGCCTAAAGAAAGTGTTATTCCAAGTTTACCATTCGAAAGCTTTTTTATCTCTTTTATTAAATATGTAATATGTTTTGTATAAAATTTCGAACTATTTTCGCCTGCTTGTAAAACAATACTACCATAATTTTTTTCGTATGCAAATCGTGCCGCATCTAAAACTTCTTCGTCTTTTATTGTATATCTTTCTAATTTTTTATTATCACGCCTAATTCCACAATAAAAACAATTTTTTATACATACATTAGAATATTCTATAAGCCCCCTAAAATAGACCTTTTTACCAACGTACTGCTCTTTAATTCTTTTTGATTGCTCAAATAAATATGCTCTATCTTCATTTTTTGCCTGAAGTAATAATACTAATTCTTCTTTACTTAAAAAACTATTTTCTATTAGCTTGTTTACTAACTCTTGCATATTTTTATTTTCTAACAACAAAGTTACAAATTATTTTAATCTTTTAAATACTTAAATATCATAATTTCATATAAAATTGAAAAAAAGAGTTAAAAATATTCGTAGTTTAAAAGAAATAATATATTAGTTGTCTTTAATATCTAGTTCTATTAAAGGCTTTATCTGTTTATTCTTAAACTCAAAATAAAATCCTAATTGAATGAAATCTTTTCCTATTTCGTCAAATATTTTATAATCGAACTGATACAAATAACCTATTTGAATACTTGCAAAAGGCAATAACTTATAGTTTATAGCCAATTGTAACCTGTTTCTTTCAAAATATGGTTCAATATTACTAAAGAAAATTTCATTTGTTAAACTTATTTGAAATGGTTTATATTTTTCTTGTTCGTCTTCTTTTCCAAACTGATAAAAAAGACCCATCCTATATCTAAATCTATTTCTATAACCATTGCTTGTAAAACGTAATTCTCCTCTATAACGATGTTCAATTTTTAGCATTCCGGTCGATTGTAGCAAAATAATTTGAGGCCATATTCTTATTTCATCATTATTTTTTGGCAACTTAAAATTTCCACCTTCTTTATATGTTTGATAGCTGCCTATTCCCACTGTAAATTTAATGTTTTTATCTAAGCTATAATTAAAACCACCTTTATATTCGTAATAATGAAAATTATCATACATTTTTAATGATCGTAACTGGCTTTCTAAAAAGAAATTCCATCTTTCGCTAAAGTCGTATTTTAAATATAAAATATTCCAAGATCCAACATTTTGAGCATATATAAAATTTGAAAATATAAATGCAACAATATATGCAACAAATATTTTTATAGTAAACTTCATTATTTTAAAGTACTGTAGGTTAATTTTTCTTCAAAATTACAATTAATTTACAACACTACACCTAAATAATATCCAATTGTTAGTAATTATGACAGAATAATGAATGATTATTTAAATTTTATAAAAAATACCAGCACCAGGTCCTAAAGGTAATCCTAATAAAATCCATATTATAAGTAATAAGGTCCAAGAAATCAAAAATACAAATGAATAAGGAATCATTGTTGATATAATTGTTCCAATTCCAGCTTTACTATCGTACTTCTGGTAATAAACAATAATTAAAGCAAAAAAGCTCATCATTGGAGAAATTATATTCGTTACACTATCGCCTATACGGAATACAGCTTGTGATAGTTCTGGAGAATATCCCAATAACATAAACATAGGAATAAAAACAGGTCCCATTATTGCCCATTTTGCCGACGCACTACCCATAAACAAATTTATAAATCCGGAAAATAAAACAAATAATATCAAAAGCGGTATTAAACCAAGATTTATTTCTTGCAAAAAAGTAGCTCCTTTAATAGCAAAAATAAGTCCAAGATTACTCCACTTAAACCATGCAACAAATTGAGATGCAAAAAAAACTAAAACTAAAAAAGGAGCAAGCGATTTAAAATTATCGGTCATTCCTTTTATTATATCAGTAGCTGTTTTAAATTTTTTTGTAATTATTCCGTACAACACTCCTATTGATACCGACATTAAAAACAACACCGAAATAAACCCTTTTAAAAGTGGGCTATGCAAAACGCTATTATCTGTTCCTCTAAAAAAACCATTTTGAGGAACTAAAGATATTAAAAAAATTACAACCCAAAAACAAAAGAGAATAAACGAATATAAAATTCCTTTCTTTTCTAACGAACTTAGACTTTCAATGGTTTCGGGAGTAACATCTCCGTTATACTTTCCTAATCTAGGTTCAATTATTTTAATAGTTATCCATGTCCCCATAAAGGCAATAACAAAAGTTGATGCCGCCATAAAATAATAATTTGCGGTTGGTAAAACTATATAATTTGGATCTATTATTTGTGCAGCTTCAGTAGATAAACCAGCTAATAATGGATCAATTGTCCCTATTAACAAATTAGCACTAAATCCTCCGCTAACACCTGCAAAAGCAGCCGACATACCAGCAATAGGATGCCTTCCTAATGAGTGAAAAATCACACCTGCTAATGGTATTATAAGTATATAACCCAAATCGGATGCAGTATTAGATATAATTCCAACAAAAACTATTATAAAAATTAACAACGAAGAAGGTGTTTTTAAAACTAATAATCTTATAATTGCAGAAATTAAACCACTGCTCTCGGCAATACCAATACCAAGTAATGCAACCATTACTATTCCTAATGGTGCAAAACTTGTGTAATTATTTACCATCTCGAGAATTATACGATGTAATCCTTCTTTAGAAATTAAATTTATTGTATTTATTACTTCTTTTGTTGTTGGATGAAATGCACTAAAGTTTAATTCTGAGCCCAACCACGAAAATAATAATACTAACAATGCCAAAATACCAAATAAAATAGCAGGATGAGGAAGAGCATTCCCTATACGTTCAACATAATTCAAAAACTTTGATAAAAAAAACAAACCTTTACTTTTCATTTCTAATATTATTAATTATTAAAATCAAAGTACTAATTTCTTATATTTCAGCATCTTAATCTTAATTACAAAATCTTTTGCTATTATTTTTAAATCAATCAAAATTAGACTAATTTTGTGATAAAAATTATGCAAAAAATAACATCTATTCTTATCAGCTTATTGTTAATAGCAGTTTTAGTTTTATATGTAATAGTGTTAACAGAAAACAAAAATGTAGCAACTGTTCCACTAAAACAAGCCGACTCATCTATAATTGATCCTTCAACAATAAAAATAGCATTTATAAATGTTGATAGTCTTTTAAAGAACTACAAATTTTACGAATACTTAGAAAGCAAGCTTCTTGCTAAACAAAAATCAATGGAAAGCGATTTGAATAAAAAGATGGCAGCTTTTGAGAAAGAAGTTCAAGATTTTCAGAAAAAAGTACAACTTAATAGTTTTTTAAGTGAAGAAAGTGCTCGCCGTCAACAACAAGATTTAATGATGAAAGAACAAAATTTATATAAACTACGTGAAGAACTTAGCCTTCAACTTGCAAAAGAAACACAAGAATTGGAAAAACAATTGCTAGATACCGTTACAAACTTTTTAAAAGAATTTAATGCAGACAAATCTTATAATTTTATACTTAATAAAGCAGCTATTTTACACGGCAACGAAGCACTTGATATAACAGATACTATTATATTTCTACTTAATAAACGATACGAAAGCCAAAAGCTGTCGAAATAGTTTATGGATGTTTTGCTTCGTTACCTCGAAAAAAATGCTCTACTCGACGAACAAATAAGCGAAAAACCTTCTAATAATCTTAACATTTGCATTGTAATTCCAGCATATAATGAAGATAATATTATCACTGTAATAAATTCTTTATTAGATTGTTATATTCCGAAAAGCGATGTAGAACTTATAATTGTATTAAACACGCACGAGAATGATTCTAATGAAATAATTCAAAAAACACAAAAATGTGAAAACGAAATTCTGTTTCTTAAAAATAAATTATCTGAACCTAAAGTAAAAATACATCTAATTAAAGCATTTAATCTTCCTAAAAAAGTTGCTGGTGTTGGTTTTGCTAGAAAAATTGGAATGGACGAAAGCATAAGACGTTTTTTAAAAGTTAAAAATATCAATGGAATTATTGCTTGTTTAGATGCTGATTGTACAGTTGAAAAAAATTATTTAATCGAGTTAGAAAAACTTTTTACCTTAAAAAAAGCAAAAGCTTGTTCAATAAAATTCCAACATCCAACTAGCGGAAGTAAATATAACGAAGATATATACAAGGCTATTATTCAATACGAATTGTATTTACATTATCATTTACTTTCAATAAGAAATACAGGGCATCCATTCGCTTTTCATACAATAGGTTCGTCGTTTGCTGTAAGAGCAGATGTTTATGCTATGCAAGGCGGAATGAATCAGAGAAAAGGTGGTGAAGATTTTTACTTCTTGCAAAAAATTATACCACTTGGAAATTTTTTCGAATTAAATTCAACCTGCGTCTATCCTTCACCAAGAATCTCTACACGTGTCCCTTTTGGAACAGGAATAGCTGTAAAAAATTTTTTAGAACAAAAGCAAGAGCACTTTTATGTTTACCATCCCGAAGCTTACTCAGATTTAAAAACTTGGTTCAAAAATGTTCTTTATAATTACGAAAATTTAACTTACAATTTTGAAGGTAAAATATCGCAGGAATTAAATAAATTTTTAGTAAACATTAATATTTACGAACGATTACAAGAAATTAAAAGCAATACATCAAACTTCGATAGTTTTAAAAAACGTTTTTTTCGCTGGTTTAATATGTTTCAAGTTATTAAATACTTGAATTACGCACATCAAAAATTTTATTCAAAACTACCTGTATGCGAGGCATCTTACATTTTGCTAAATAACCTTAACATACACAAAGTTAGTAAAGAACCAATAGAGCTACTTAAATGGTACAGAAATATTATTTACAATGATGCAAAATTTTATTGAACTAATTACCGATGCTTTCTCTAATTCTTAACATCTTTATAGCAACTTCTGCACATTCACTTCCTTTGTTTCCGTATTTACCACCAGCCCTTTCTAATGCTTGTTGTTGGTTTAAAGTTGTTAAAACACCGAAAATAAAAGGTATATCGTATATCAAATTCAGCTCTGTAATTCCGAAAGTTACACTCTGACAAACATAATCGAAATGTTTTGTTTCTCCTTGTATAACGCAACCTAAGCAAATTATAGCATCATACAATTCTGTTTCTGCTAACCATTGAGCACCTTTTGTTAATTCAACGCTACCAGGTACTTTTAAAACTCTTATTCTATTAGCATCTACATTTGCTCTATGCAGTGTTTCTATGGCACCTTGCAACAAACGCTCTGTTATTTCTGGATTCCATTCAGCTACAACAATACCAAACGAAAAAGGAGAACCATCTAATTCTCCTTCTGAATTTTTCTTATATTTTGTAACCATATTAAATCTCTTCTTTATTTAATTTTAGTTTAACACGCGAAATATATTTTTCTACCTTACGTCCTTCGTTTGTTCTATAATATTGTTTTTCTATATATTCGTAAGCTTCGAGCGCTTTTTCCCATTGTTCAAGTTTTTCGTAAACAAAACCTAATTTCATAAGATAAAAAGGCGAAGAAAATTGGTTAGCTTTATCGTAGGCTGCTTTTTTATAAAACTTTGCCGCATTTTCTAATTTTCCTAATTCTAAATAAGCATCTCCTATTGCACCATTAGAAACACTGTAAAGTAAATAATCGTCTGTAGAATATTCTTTTAAATGCTTTATTGCTTCATCAAATTGCCCAAGACGTAAAAAGCATATACCAGCATAATAATTTGCCAAATTACCAGCATTTGTAGAACCGTATTCTTCTATAATTTGAAGAAAGCCAGGATATTGCCCATCTCCATTTAAAGCTAATTTAAAAGAATCTTTTGCAAAGTAATTCTCTGCCATAAACATTTCTTGATGAGCCTCATCTTCCAAAGGAGCTAAATAGCTTTTTTGATAAATAAAAAATAAAGCCACTAAAATTATCAACCCCCCAACAACGTATGAAATACTTTTTTTATTCTTATCAATAAATTGTTCGGTCTTACTTAAAACCGATCCCTTATCTTCTACATTTTCAATCTCTTGATTTTCAATTTTTTTATTATTTTCTTTCATAAAAATCAACAATTTTTTTTAAGTTTGCAAACCTACATTATTTTTGGCAAATTAACAAATATTCAAAACTTTTTTAAAATTGCTGTTCTTCCAACGTTATAATTGACTTCTGTTTTCCTCCGTCCATATATACTATTAAAGGTTTATCGAAATATACATGTTTAAAAAACTTCTTCTGTTTCACTAATTTAGCATTATTTATTAAATTCCAATTTATATAGTCGAAATCGCTAATGTGTTTTACTGAAAAATAACCAACATTCATAGCAGTAACATTATGAAAAAAATGAGAACCCAACGATGCGTCTAATGGAAAATTTGGCAATTCCATTTCGACAATAATTTTTGCAGCAGATATTTGCGACCATACAACAGGTATTCCAATAAACTTATCACGTGTTCCCCAACGACCTGGACCAATTAAGATGTATTTTTTGCCTAATTTTAAAAATTCCCTATTTATCTGGTCAATTTCATTAGCCATTTCATTTGTTCGTAAATTATCAAATGCCTCTGGCATAACAAAAACAATATCGTGAATACCCTCTACTTTGCCATTACCCATGCTCTTTGAGCTTCTTAAAACAATAAATTCTTCTTTAAAGCTAGAAAATTGAACATTAAAATCCTTTTCATTTCCCAACAATGGTTTTATTTGCAGCAAATAAAATGAAGGTAAATTATTACAAGAATTTTTCTCCAAATCTACGGCAAACTCAATTTCAACCGGTGTTCCCATAGACTCTTTAACTATACTTAATACAACTTCTATAGTTTGTGCTAAAGGTATATATTCGTATTTTAAAATATTAGCAAAATTCAAAACTCTAGGACCGTTTTTCGTTAAGCCAGCTTCTATTGTATCATTTTCTGGATCATATACCGATGCTAAATGTTTTAATGTTCCGTGCATTTCTGCATCGTAAAGATCTAAACGAGCCAAAGAAGCATTTTCTCCTTCCATTAAATTAGGTTCATTGCATTTTAAATTAACTGCGAAAAACTCTGTTTGAGAATTTTGAACAATATCTTGCATACTCATAATGTCAATTTTTGGATAACGAGGCGAAAATCTGAATGTTTTTTCTCCTTCTACAACATATTGTCCTAATCCTAAAGCTATAACAGCAAAACCTTCGTCTGGTTTCATTAATCCTACCGGATAAAAGTTGTGTGATTGAGCTGTTCCGCTTATATGAGGATAGTAATAATTATTATATTCTCGTCCTACAACTTCTTGAATAACAACTGCCATTTTTTCATCCTCAACTTTAAAATTAATAGCTTCGAAATAAAGTCGTGCATTAGGAGAAAAAACTGAAGCATATACAAGTTTAATAGCAGTTATTAACTGTTGTAACCGTACCGAATCATCGGGATAATTATTAGGCAATAAATATGTTTCAAAAACTCCTGAAAACGGCTGACTTAAAGAATCTTCGAGTAAACTTGAAGAACGAACAGCAAGAGGTTTCCGAATTTTTTTAACAAATACTTTCAACTTTTTCATTAATTCATACGAAAGTTCGCCATTTACAAAAAATTCTTTTAATTTTTGAAAATCTTTTTCTTCGTGAATTACATTATGTAATTTATTTCGGTGCAAAAAATAATCGTATTCATCTGTTCCTATAATACTTGTTGCAGGTGTTCTTATACATATACCTGGTATAACATTCGAAAAATCGTAATTATAAATTAAAGTATTAACAAAAGCCAATCCACGCCCCTTTCCACCCAGTGCACCACTACTTAAAGAAACAATATTACTTTCTTCGGTTAAAATATCAGGATCGAACTGAACAATTTTTCCTTTATCTTTTTCTATTTTATGTTTTTGAATTATTTTTATCAAAAAATCGCGTATTTCTTGCGAATTTTTAAAATCCTCTAATTTATATGGTCTTATTTTACGTGCAATTTCTATTTCGCCACGAGCCATCATCCACAAAGAAAAATGATTTTTTAACGCATGATAAGTCAAAGAATCATCTGGTATTTGTTTCAAAATATTTTCAAATTCCTTCAAATTTCGTGCAATAGCCAATTGTTTACCTTCTTTTGAACGAAAAACAAAACTTCCAAAACCAAGATGGTAGGTAATAAAATCTTTTAAATCTTGAATCAATCTATCAGAAGATTTGTTCAAAAACATTAGTCCCTGTTCATAGGCTTTTTTCATATTTTCGCTATCAGACGACTGGGCTAAAATTGGCAAAGAAGGTTTTATCGATTGAATATATTTAGCTAATTCAAAGCCAGCATTAAAACATTCTCTTCCATTTTTTGGAAATCGAACATCTGTTATTACACATATTATTATATCTTTATACTTATCAAAAATTAATTTTGCTTCCTCATAAGTACATGCATGCAATATTTTTGGTCTTGCTCTTAGTTTAAGAACTTTATATAATTCATCTGTATTAACTTCTTCAATTAAACGTTGAGTTTGTTCTAATACAGTATTAAAAATTGCTGGTAAAAACCGACTATAGTATTTTGGCGAATCTTCAACAAGAATTATTGCCTGAATAACACCCAACTTTGAATCGCTTTCAATATTTACTTTATCTTCAAGAAGTTTTACCATTGCAAAAAATATCTTCGAATCGCCATTCCAAACAAAAACTTTATCGAAACTTGATTTATAAAAACTATATTGCTTTAAATATTGAATATCGTTATCGTTATTCAATAATAAATATACAGATACATAAGAGTAATTTTTTTTAATTTTATCACAAACCTGAAAAGGGAACTTTTTATCTGCACCCATCATTATAATAACAAGATCGAAATGTCTCTGTTTTAATAAAAGCAAAGCTTCTTCTTCGTTCGATACGCCTGTTATTCTCGGTAAAGAAGTTAAGTTTAGTTTATAATATTCACCCAATATATGTTCTGTAAAACGTCCTTCCTTTTCTATACTAAAAGCATCGTAAAGATTAGCAATCAGTAATATTTCTTTTACCTTAAAAGGCATCAAATCGTGATAAATATCTCGTTCGTAGTAATCTTTATTAATGAATTTTTGTAACAATTGACGTGAATATGCTTGTGCCGATTGATGAATATTTTTTAAATCAATCTTAGGTTCTTCATAATGTAAAATTTCTTTAATTTTCGAACTATTAATAAAATTTCCTATTAACGTTGCAATATTGTTAATCAGGTTTCTTTCTTCTACTAAAAAAGGACCTTCATTACTTTCTTTAGGAAATTCTTTTGTATAATAAACATTAATAAATCCTGTTTTACCCTCTGCAGTAGTAAATTCCGCTTTTTGTTTCCATTCTGTTTCTATAAAAAAATCTGAAACATATTTCTTCCCATCATATTCAATTAAACAAACAGTATATTCTGGATATTGGTATGCAGACGGCATTAAATTACAAATGGTTTGCAAAGTATCATCAATGCTCAAACCTTGTTTTATTATTTCTGTTGTTTTATTAATACAATTTAATTCCTTTAATCTTTCTTGTGTTTCCTTTAAAATACGACTGATATTAAGATTATTAGATTGAATTTCCTTGTTATCCATATATTATCGGCTTTTTAGACTTGAAATGTATTCATTTTTTTCTTGAAATAAAAATCAATTTTTATGTTATATAATATCATTTTTTAAGTTGATTTTTAAAATTAAGTAATATAATTTTGTTTCAGCTTAAAACTAAAATTTTAATTATGGAAACAAAAATGACAAATCCGAAAGTTGATGCCTTCATGGCAAAAGTTATTGCAAAAAATCCTAACGAACCAGAATTTTTACAGGCAGTTCAAGAAGTTGTTGAATCTTTAATGCCTTTTATTGAAGAAAATCCTAAGTATAAAGAACACAAAATTCTGGAAAGGATGGTTGAACCTGAAAGAGTTATTATGTTTAGAGTGCCTTGGATTGACGACAAAGGTGAAATTCAGATTAACAGAGGTTATCGTATTCAAATGAATAGTGCAATTGGACCTTACAAAGGAGGAATACGTTTTCACCCTACCGTTAACTTAAGTATATTAAAATTCTTGGCTTTTGAACAAGTGTTTAAAAATGCCTTAACCACACTACCTATGGGAGGTGGCAAAGGTGGAAGCGATTTCGATCCTAAAGGTAAAACAGATAACGAAGTAATGAGATTTTGCCAAAGTTTTGTTACTGAATTATATCGTCATATAGGTCATAATACCGATGTACCTGCCGGAGATATTGGTGTAGGCGGACGTGAAGTTGGATATATGTACGGTCAATTCAAGCGAATTGCTAATGAATTTACTGGTGTGTTTACTGGTAAAGGTGTTGAATGGGGCGGCTCACTTATAAGACCAGAAGCAACAGGTTATGGTTGTGTATATTTTGCCGAAGAAATGTTAAAAACACGTGGTGAAAGTGTAAAAGGAAAAACTGTTGTAATATCTGGATCTGGAAATGTTTCTCAATATGCAGCAGAAAAAGTAATAGAACTTGGAGGTAAAGTTGTAACTTTATCAGATTCTAACGGTTATATTTACGACCCAAAAGGAATTGACAGTGAAAAACTTAAATACGTTATGTGGCTCAAAAATGTTAAACGCGGCCGCATTAAAGAATATGCAGAAAAATACGGATGCGAATACTACGAAAACAAAACTCCTTGGGAAATAAAATGTGACATTGCTCTACCTTGTGCAACGCAAAACGAAATTAACGGTACAGATGCTAAAATGCTTGTTAGAAACGGTTGTATTTGTGTTTCTGAAGGAGCTAATATGCCAAGCACACCAGAAGCAGTTGAAACATTTATTGAACATAAAATATTATACGGACCCGGTAAAGCTGCAAATGCTGGTGGAGTTGCAACAAGCGGCTTAGAAATGACCCAAAATTCTATTAGAATGTCATGGACTCGTGAAGAAGTTGACAGACATTTACATCAAATAATGGTAAATATTCATAAAACTTGTGTAAAATACGGTACTAAAAGCGATGGTTTCATAAACTATGTTGACGGTGCAAACATTGGCGGATTCGTTAAAGTTGCAGATGCAATGATTGCACAAGGTGTTATATAAAAACTGAAATTTATTTAAAGAGGACCTTAAGGTCCTCTTTTTATAATCATTTTTATCGAAAATTTTTAAATATGAGAATACAAAGAATATCCATAGAAAATAAAATTTCTACAAAAAATAATAAGATTGATTTATCATTACTTGACCCTATAATAGAAAAATATAAAACAAAAAAAGGAAGTACTATCCCTTTATTGCAAGCAACTCAACAACTTTTTGGATATATTCCTAAAGAAGCTTTTGAATATATTAGCAAAAAAACAGATTTAAAAGCAAGTGAATTATATGGAGTTGCTACTTTTTATGCACAATTCCGACTTAAACCAGTTGGAAAACACATAGTTAAAATATGTCATGGAACAGCATGTCATGTTCAAGGTGTTAAAACAATAACTGAATCTATTTTAGATACTTTACAAATAAAAGACGGTGAAACAACGTCAGATGGATTTTATACTGTAGAATCTGTTGCATGTTTAGGATGCTGTTCGCTCGCACCAGTTATTATGATTGACGAAGAAGTTTATGGTAAACTTACAAGCAAAACCGCAATTAACATTATTAAAGAAATACAATTAAAAGAAAATAATTAAATCCAACATTATATTATGGAATCTATAAAAGTTCTTGTTGGTTTGGCAAGCTGTGGAATTGCTGCCGGAGCCAACAAAGTATTTAACAAAATATCAGCCATTAAAGACAAAGAACAACTTTCGTTTCAATTAACAAAAACGGGCTGTGTAGGCATGTGTTATCGCGAACCACTTGTCGAGATTATTGACGAAACAGGCTCATATCTATACGGAGAAATAGACGAAAATAAAATAACGGAAATAATAGAAAAACATATAAAAAACGGTGAACCAATAAAAGAATATATCGTAAAAACAGATTTGTTCGAGAATGCTGACGACAGTTTCTGGAAAAATCAAGTAAAAATTGCATTGAGAAATTGTGGTATTATAAACCCAGAAAATATTGAAGATTATCAATTATACGGTGGCTACAAAGCTGTAAAAAAAATTATCGAAAACAATATTCATCCTGAGCAAGTAATTCAAACTATTATAGATAGCGGACTAAGAGGACGTGGTGGCGGAGGATTTTCGACCGGATTAAAATGGAAATTTGCTTATAATAGCAAATCCGAACAGAAATATGTTATATGTAATGCAGACGAAGGCGATCCCGGAGCTTTTATGGATAGAAGTTTATTAGAAGGCGATCCTCACTCGGTTTTAGAAGGAATGATAATCGCTGCTTACGCTATAGGAGCTACCGAAGGTGTAATATATTGCAGAGCTGAATACCCCCTTGCTATCAAACGTTTAAATATAGCTATAGAGCAAGCTCGTAATAAAGGATATCTTGGTAAAAACATTTTTGGTAAAGAAGGTTGGAATTTTGATATTTATGTAAAAGAAGGAGCAGGAGCATTTGTTTGTGGTGAAGAAACTGCACTAATGGCCTCAGTTGAAGGGCGAAGAGGTATGCCAAGAAAAAGACCCCCTTTCCCAGCCGTATCAGGATTGTGGAAAAAGCCAACTAATATAAACAACGTTGAAACATTTGCAAATGTACCTTACATTATACTTCATGGAGCAGAATCTTTCAACAAATACGGAACAGAGAAATCAAAAGGTACAAAAGTGTTTGCTTTAACCGGTAAAATAAATAGAGGCGGACTTGTTGAAGTCCCTATGGGAATTTCAATACAAGATGTTATTTTTAAACTTGGAGGCGGCATACAAAATAACAAAAAATTCAAAGCAGTTCAACTTGGTGGTCCTTCCGGAGGTTGTATTCCCGAATATCTTTCTAATATCCCTATTGACTATGAATCAATAACAGCAACAGGAGCAATTATGGGATCTGGTGGAATGGTTGTTATGGACGAAACAACCTGTATGGTTGATATTGCACGATTTTTTCTCGATTTTACACAAAAAGAATCTTGTGGTAAATGCACATTTTGCAGAATAGGAACAAAAAGATTATTAGAAATATTAACACGTATTTGCGAAGGAAACGGAAAAGATGGCGATATCGAAACATTAGAAGAATTATCGCAACAAATAAAAGATAGTTCGTTATGTGGACTTGGTCAAACAGCACCCAACCCTGTTTTAACAACAATAAAATATTTTCGACACGAATATGAAGCTCATATACGCGACAAAAAATGCCCAGCTAAAAGTTGTAAAAATTTAATTACTTATACAGTAATTGAAGAAAAATGTACAGGATGTACTGTATGTGCTAAAAACTGTCCTGTTAATGCTATTGAAGGAGAACGTAAGCAAATACATCATATAAAACAAGATATTTGTATTAAATGCGGAATATGTTTCACAAAATGTAAATTTGAAGCAATTAATCTTTCTTAAAACTGAAAAAACTATGAATGAAATAAATGTTATACTAAACGGAAATCCCGTAATTGGTTATGCCGGTGAATCTGTATTTGAACTAGCAAAAAGATATAATATAGAAATTCCAACATTATGCCATGATCCGCGTTTAGAACCATATTCATCGTGTTATGTTTGTGTTGTAGAAATTGAAGGAATGAAAGGACTTCAACCTTCTTGTTCTACTAAAATTACTGAAGGAATGAAAATTACAACCGATAATGAAAAAATTCATAAAGCACGAAAAACTGCATTAGATTTACTTGTTAGTAATCACTATGCCGACTGTGTGGCACCTTGCAAATTAACTTGCCCAGCAGGAGTTGATGTACAAGGATATATTTCTTTAATAGAAAAAGGTTTATATAGCGAAGCAGTAGCGCTAATTAAAGAAGTTAATCCACTGCCAGCTATTTGCGGACGAGTATGTGTTCGCCCTTGTGAAGTAGCTTGTCGTAGAAACCTTCTTGAAGAAGGATACGGCGTAGGAATAGATTATCTTAAACGTTTTGCAAGTGATATAGACTTAAACTCTCCACAACGGTACAAAGCCAAAGCAAAACCTGCCAGTGGAAAAAAAGTTGCTATTATAGGAGCAGGTCCAGGAGGATTGTCTGCTGCTTGGTTTTTACAACTCGAAGGCCATTATTGCGATATTTTTGAAGCTAACCCTAAAGCAGGAGGATGGCTCAGGTATGGTATTCCCGAATATCGCCTACCAAACGATATTATTGACAAAGAAGTAAATGCAATTTTAGAGCTTGGCTTGTCAAAAATACATTACAATAAAAAACTTGGCGATAATTTAAGCTTTAAAGAACTGAAAGATAATTACGATGCCATAATACTTGCAATTGGTTCGCAAGGAAGTACACCTATTGGTTGTGAAGGCGACGATGCCGAAAATGTATTCGGCGGAGTGGAATTTTTGCGGAACATGGAAATTACCGGACAAAAATACAATTTTAGAGGTAAAACAGTAGCTGTTATTGGAGGTGGTAATACTGCTATGGACTGTTGCCGTACATCAATAAGATGTCATGCCGATAAAGTATATGTTTTATACCGCCGTACTGAAAAAGAAATGCCTGCCAATCCCATTGAAATACACGAATCGAAGATAGAAGGCGTAGAATACATGTTTCTTACTGCACCAAAAAAAATTAATAAAGACGAAAATGGCAAAGTAAAATCTATTACTTGTCTAAAAATGGAACTCGGAGAACCAGATTCATCTGGAAGAAGAAGACCCGTTGTTATAGAAGGAAGCGACTTTGACATACCAGTTGATTATATTTTAGCAGCTATTGGTCAAAAAACTTTGGCACCATTTATAGACGATATTAACCAACATAGTAATAATGGTAAATTATCGCTTAATAAATGGGGCGATTTAGATGTAAACCCTGTTACTTTACAAACAGGAATACCAAACATTTTTGCCTGTGGCGATGCTGTTAAAGGACCAGCTACAGTTATAGAAGCTATTGCACAAGCAAGACGCGCTGCTTTAAGTTGTCATCAATATCTTACATCCCAAGAAATTAAAGCTGAACCTTACGAATTTATAAGCAAACGCGACAATTTTAAAAAACAAACATCTTCTGATTACAAAGGAAAATATGTTTTTCAAAAAAGGCACGAAATGCCAACACTTCCAGAAAACGAAAGAAAAAATTTTAATGAAGTAGAATTAGGCTATGAAAACGAAGAAGTCGCTCAAAATGAATCTTCACGTTGCTTAGAATGTGGTTGCGTAGAATATTACACTTGCGATTTAAAAAAACATGCTACAACTTATTTTGCATCACAAGAAAATTATAAAGGAGAATTCAAACAATACGAAGTTCGATTCGATCATCCATTTATTGAAATAGACAATAATAAATGCATTCTTTGTTCGCGTTGTATCAGAATTTGTAGCGAAGTTGTTGGTGCTCACGCTTTAGGTCTTGTAAATAGAGGCTACGAAACTTATGTTGCACCAGCTTTAGGAAATTCACTTTTAGAATCGGATTGTGAATCTTGTGGTTTATGTATATCAGCTTGCCCAACTGCTGCAATTAGCGAAAATGTAGCCTTTAAACCAGGCCCTGTTAAAACAGAAGCTATATCGGCAATTTGTAATTATTGTTCTGTTGGCTGCGAAATTCAATACAACATTAAAAAGAACTTTGTTTTTAGTGTTACAGGCAAATCTGGTTATATAAATAAAGATACAAATATATGTGCGAAAGCTAAATTCGGATATTCGTACATAAATAACAAACAACGGCTTACAAAACCTTTATTAAAAGAAAATAACAGTTGGAAAGAAATTTCTTTCGAAGAAGCTTTTAATATTATATACAATAAACTCATAAGCTCGCCATCGGAAGAAGTTTCTTTCTTTGCAGGGGCACGTTTAACTAACGAAGAACTTTATTTAATAAACAAATTAGCAGAAAAAGCTGTTAAAACCAATAACAAAGGAAGTTTTTCATATTTAGGAAAAGGAAACGGTTATGCAGAAAATAGCTTCTACAATACACCATTCGACGAAATCAAAAACGCTGATAAAATATTTATCATAGGAACCGAAATAAATTATGATCATCCTGTTGTTGGTTATATGATTTTTAATCACCAGCACATAAATCAAATACCTGTTTATCAAATAACAACAGATTTTGAAAACAGACTAACTCATAAAGTACAAAGAACAATAAACATTAAATCTTATTATTATTTTGTAAAAGCTGCCAATTTTTACATTTTATCAAAAAATCTTCAAAATCAGATTTACATTAATCAACACACATCCGATAGCTTCAAAGAATACAAAGAACAATTATTAAAAGAAAATTTCGATACACTTTTACAAAATGCTGGTTGTAACATTTCAGACTTAGAATTTTTTGTAGAAGAATATAATAAAACTCATAAATCAATAATAGTTTTTTCTGAAAAAAATATATCGTCCAATACTTCTTTAGAATTAAAAAATTTAGCAATACTTACAGGAAAATTAGGAAAAACGGTTGCCGGTATAATATCATTAAAGGAAAAAAACAATTCCGAAGGATTATTTACATTTGGATTTGTTAGTGGTTGCGAATCTTTCAACAAAATAAAGAACTTAAACGACACAACTTTGTTAAATAATATAAAAAACGGCAATATTAAAACTTGGATGATATTTGGTGAAGACCCTGTTGGAACAGCCACAAACAAATCGGAAGTTATTTCCTGGTTACAAAACTCTAATTTTATTATGGTTCAAGATTATTTTATTACTGAAACAGCACAAATGGCAAATTTAATTTTACCAGCTTCTTTACCTTACGAAACAGGTGGATCGTTTACAAATACACAAAGAATAATCTTAGATTTCGAACGACACAAAAACCCACCATTTGAGTTTTGCAACATAGGACAACTGCTTTCAATATTAAAACATTTTAATATCAACAATTTACATTCGATCAACGATGTTAAATACGAATTTATGCAAAAATTTTCGGCATACAATCAAACACCAAAAATTACATTCAGATATACCGATAAAGATAACCACACACAATTATTTACTTTTGGATGTGATACTATAGTTAACCAATTTGAAAAATATTTTGAAAATAAACTAGAAAAACAAATTCAATATGAAAGAGTTTAATAACATAGATGATGTTTTAGATTTTGCAATCGAAATGGAGCAAACATCCATTGATTTTTACAAAGATTTATCAAATAAAGCTTCATCACAACAAATGAAAGAAACATTTTTACGATTTGTTGAAGAAGAAATAAAACACAAAGCCAAGCTAATAAAAATAAAAGAAGAAAAAATATTCAACATAGGAGAAGAAAAAGTTAAAGAATTGAATGTTTCAGAATATGTCGAAAGAACAGAACCTTCGCCAAATATGAATTATCAGGAAGCACTTATTTTAGCTATGAAAAGAGAAAAAGCTGCTTTTAGATTATATACAAAACTTGCACAAAATACTTCAAATCCAGAATTAGTAAATTTATTATTGAATCTTGCTCAAGAAGAATCTAAACATAAACTTATGTTTGAAATTGAATACGACGAAGTTATTTTAAAAGAAAATTAAATAGTTAACAAAAAAATAAAAAAAGCTGGTTAAAACCAGCTTTTTTATTATTTAATATAATTTACTCTGTTGTTTCTTCTGCTGAAGTATTATTTTCTTGTGACTTTGACTTTTGCACAGTTTTTTTCTTAGCTCCACCTCGGCGAGTGCGAGTTGTTTTCTTTGTTTCTTTAGCTTCAGTTTTTGTTGTAAGCATATTTTCGTTATAATCTACAAGTTCAATCCTACACACTTCTGCATTATCTCCTACACGTTTACCAAGACGTAAAATACGTGTATATCCACCAGGCCTATCTGCAATTTTCTGAGCAATTTCTTTAAATAGTTCTGTAACTGCTCTTTTATCTTTCAAGTAGCTAAAAACAACACGACGATTATGTGTTGTATCTTCTTTTGCCCTGGTTATTATAGGTTCTATATAAGATCTTAAAGCTTTTGCTTTTGCCACCGTTGTTTTTATTCCTTTATTCATTAAAAGAGATACTGCCATATTTGCTAACATGGCTTTACGGTGAGCGCTTTTTCGTCCTAAATGATTTACTGTTTTTCCGTGTCTCATTGTTATTAATCTTTGTCTAATTTATACTTTGATATATCCATGCCAAACATAAGTCCCATACCTGTTAAAAGCTCTTCCAATTCTGTTAATGATTTTTTTCCGAAGTTTCTGAATTTTAATAAATCATTTTTATTATATGTAACTAACTCTCCTAAAGTATCAATGTCTGCCGATTTTAAACAATTTAAAGCTCTAACAGAAAGATCTAAATCGGAAAGTTTTGTTTTAAGTAATTGTCGCATTCGGAGAGTTTCTTCATCAAATTCATCAATCTCATTCTTCTCTTCAAATTCAAACCCCATTTTTTCATCACTAAATAGCATAAAATGATAAATTAATATCTTTGCTGCTTCTTTAAGTGCATCTAAAGGAGTTATTGAACCATCTGTGTCTATTTCAATTATTAATTTTTCGTAGTCGGTTTTTTGTTCTACACGTACATTTTCAATATTATATTTAACATTTCGTATAGGTGTAAAAATAGAATCCATAGGAATTATTCCTATTTCCATATCTTCTGTTTTATTTTCTTCTGCTGGAACATAACCTCTTCCTTTGTTAATCCATATTGTAATATGAAGTTTAACAGATTGTTCGAGTGTACAAATATGTAAATCAGGATTTAATACTGTAAAACTACTTAAAAATCTGGTTATATCTCCTGCTTTGAATTCGTTTTGCCCGCTAATAGTAATATTTACAACTTCATTATCTATTCCCTCTAATTGACGTTTGAATCTTATTTGTTTTAAATTTAATATTATTTCTGTAACATCTTCAACTACACCTTTAATTGTAGAAAATTCATGATCTACGCCATCTATTTTTATTCGTGTTATTGCATACCCTTCTAGCGATGACAACAAAACTCTACGCAAAGCATTACCGACAGTTAAACCATATCCTGGCTCCAATGGTCGAAATTCAAATTTACCATATTTATCGGTAGATTCAATCATTATAACTTTATCAGGTTTCTGAAATGATAGTATTGCCATATTATTATAGTATTTTTATTTCGAATATAGTTCTACAATTAATTGTTCTTTAATATTTTCCGGTATGGATTCGCGGTCTGGTAGCATAACATATTTACCAGACATTTCCGCAGAATTCCACTCCAACCAGGGATATTTTGAGTGATTGTAATTTGACAAGCTAGAAGTTATAACTTCTAACGATTTTGAACGTTCTCTAACCGATACTATATCGCCCGGTCTTAAAATAGTTGATGGAATGTTACATACTTTTCCATTTAATAAAATATGACGATGTGATACTAATTGCCTTGCTGCATCGCGTGTAGGAGCTATTCCTAAGCGGTAAACTATATTATCTAACCTCGATTCAAGTATTTGTAATAACACATCACCTGTTTTACCTTTTCTACGTGTAGCAAGATCAAAATATCTTCTAAATTGGCGTTCTAATACACCATAGGTATATTTTGCTTTTTGCTTTTCGCGAAGTTGTATTCCGTATTCGGTTGTTTTTCTTCTTTTATTAACTCCATGCATTCCAGGAGCATGTTTTTTTCTTTCAAATACTTTGTCTGGTCCGTATATTGGTTCACCAAACTTTCTTGCTATACGTGTTTTTGGTCCTCTATATCTTGCCATGTACTTATTTTTTTATAATTTTAAACTCTTCTTCTTTTTGGTGGACGACATCCATTATGTGGTAATGGAGTAACGTCTATTATTTCTGTAACTTCTATTCCAACCGAAGCTATTGTTCTAATAGCAGACTCTCTACCCGCACCAGGTCCTTTAACAAAAACCTTAACTTTACGTAAACCCAAATCGTAAGCAACTTTTGCACATTCTTCTGCTGCAACTTGTGCGGCATAGGGCGTATTTTTCTTAGAACCTCTAAAACCGTTTTTACCAGCTGATGACCAAGATATTACCTCTCCCTCATTATTTGTCAAACAAATAATAACATTGTTAAAGGAGGTGTGAATGTGAGCCTGCCCTGAGGCTTCTACTTTTACATTTTTCTTTTTAGTTACTTTTGTCGTTTTTTTTGCCATAATTATTTCCTATTTAGTGGCTTTCTTTTTATTTGCTACTGTTTTTTTCTTTCCTCTTCTTGTTCGAGCATTTGTCCGAGTTCTTTGACCTCTAACGGGCAATCCTGAACGATGACGAATGCCTCTATAACAACCAATGTCCATAAGACGTTTAATACTCAACTGAACTTCTGAGCGTAATTCACCCTCTATCTTTAGGTTTTGAGAAATGTAATTTCTTATCTTGGTTATTTGCTCATCGTTCCAAGATTCCACTTTTAAGTTAGGATCTACGCCAGTTTCTTTTAATATTTTTCTAGCAGTACTACGACCTATTCCATAAATATAAGTTAAGGATATTTCTCCTCTTTTTTTGTCTGGAATATCTACACCTGCGATACGTGCCATATTTATATATTTTTTAAAAGGTTACAAAATTAATAAATTATCCTTGACGTTGTTTATATTTTGGATTCTTTTTATTTATAACATATAAACGTCCTTTTCGCCTTACAATCTGGCATTCATCACTTCTTTTTTTTATTGATGCTTTTACTTTCATTGTGATAAATTTTTATTTATACCTAAAACTAATTCTTCCTTTCGTTAAATCGTATGGAGACATTTCTACACGAACTTTATCTCCTGGTAAAATACGTATATAATTCATTCGCATTTTCCCAGAAATATGAGCTGTAATGATATGTCCGTTTTCTAATTGAACACGAAACATAGCATTAGACAATGCTTCAATAATTGTACCATCTAATTCTATAGAAGGTTGTTTTGCCATACTAATATTACTCTATATATTTATAACTTGTTAATATTTCTGATTCATATTTTTTAATAAGAACCGTATGTTCAAAATGTGCGCTTGGCAAACCATCTTTTGTAACAACGGTCCATCCGTCTGATGCTGTTAAAACGTCTTTTTTACCCATATTAACCATAGGTTCTATTGCTATTGTCATACCTTCTTTTAGCATTACTCCTTTGCCTTTTATTCCAAAATTTGGAACTTGTGGAGATTCGTGAAGAGATTTCCCTATACCATGGCCTACTAATTCCCTAACAACTGAAAAGCCATTATTTTCTACATGCTTTTGTATTGTATTCCCTAAATCGCCTATTCTCACGCCATCGCGTACCATTTTAATACCTAAATATAATGCTTCTTTTGTAACGTCAATAAGCTTTTGTGTTATTTGAGGAATATTACCTATTACAAAAGTGTAAGCCATATCGCTATGATAACCTTTGTAATAAACACCGCCATCAACCGATACAATATCTCCTTCACGTAGCATGTAATTTGAAGGAATTCCGTGCACTACTTGATTATTTACAGAAATACACAATGTTGCAGGATAGTTTTTATATCCTTTAAATGAAGGTACCGCACCATTTTTACGAATAAAGATTTCTGCTTCATTGTCTATTTCTATTGTTCGAACACCTGGTTTCATCATTTCTTTAATAATACCAAATGTTCGAGAAAGTATATCGGCACTTTCCTTCATTCGTTTAACTTCATCCTCCGTTTTTATCAATATCATCAAAGAACCTTAATATTTTGTTACATTGAAGATACACCTGGCGAACGACCTTTTATTCGTCCACTTTTTGTAAATCCATCATAATGACGCATTATGAGATAACTTTCTATTTGTTGTAAAGTGTCAAGAACAACTCCAACCAAAATTAAAAGCGAGGTTCCACCAAAAAATTGTGCAAATTGATTATTTATACCTATAAGCATAGCAAAAGCAGGCATAATAGCAACTATACCTAAAAATATTGATCCTGGTAATGTTATTCTCGACATTATTGTATCAATAAACTCGGCTGTTTTCTTTCCTGGTTTTATTCCAGGGATAAAACCTCCATTTTTTTTCATGTCATCTGCCATCTGAATTGGATTCATTATTATAGCAGTGTAAAAATATGTAAATGCTATGATAAGTATAAAAAATACAAAATTATACCAAAAACTAGTGTAACTAGAAAAAGCAGCCGCAAAGCCAGATGCAGAATCACCAGCAAAACCAACAATTATTGTTGGTATAAACATTAGAGCTTGTGCAAAAATTATAGGCATAACACCCGCAGCATTTATTTTTAATGGAATGTATTGTCTTACCCCTCCGTATTGTTTATTTCCAACAATTCGTTTTGCATATTGAACAGGTATCCTTCGTGTACCTTGAACTAATAATATGCTTCCTGCTATTACTAATAATAAAAATAATATCTCAACTAATAATACAACTAATCCACCTGCTCCATCAAGCCTTGAAGCAAATTCTGCTCCAAACGCATATGGCAATCGTGCAATAATTCCTACCATAATAATCATAGAAATGCCGTTACCAATACCTTTATCAGTAATTTTTTCGCCAAGCCACATAATAAAAATTGTTCCAGCTGCTAATAAAAACATACTAGATATAGTAAAAGCTCTTCCTGATAAAACAAATGCTGATTCTGGCAATTGATAGTGCAAGTTTGTTAAATAACTTGGTGCTTGTAAAAGTAATATTACTACAGTAAGGTATCGTGTTATTTGATTTATTTTTTTTCGTCCGCTTTCACCTTCTTTTTGTAATCTTTGAAAATATGGTACAGCAATACTAAGTAATTGAACAACTATAGAGGCAGAAATGTATGGCATAATACCCAAAGCAAATATTGAAGCATTGGAAAAAGCTCCACCCGAAAACATATCGAGTAAACCTAATATCCCTTCAGATGTTTGTTGTTTTAAATTCTCTAATTGAGACGGATCTATACCCGGAAGAACCACAAAAGAACCCAAACGATATACAAGTAAAATACCTAAAGTATATATTATTCTTGTACGTAGTTCTTCAATTTTATAAATATTTGTTAATATTTCTATAAATCGTTTCATGTATTATAATTTTGTAACTGTTCCCTCTGCTGCTAAAATTGCTTTTTCCGCACTAGTACTAAAAGCATGTGCCTTAACTTCAACTTTTTTAGTTAAGGTTCCAACTCCTAATATTTTTACTAAACAATTTTTTGGTATCAAACCATATTCATACATAAGCTCGGGATCAATTACCTGAGCATTTGTTTCGTTTGCTATTTGATCAATAGTTTTTATATTTATAGCTTTATACGACTTGCGATTAATATTTTTAAAACCAAATTTAGGCGAAGTTCTTTGCAAAGGCATTTGTCCTCCTTCAAACCCGCGTTTTCTGCTATAACCAGAGCGAGATTTTGCTCCTTTATGGCCACGTGTTGAAGTTCCACCTTTTCCTGAACCTTCACCGCGTCCTAATCTTTTCTTTTCTCTATGTATAGAGCCTACTGCCGGTTTTAAATTACTCAAATCCATATTATTAAAAATTATAAATATTCTACTTTTATTAAATGCTTAATTTTTCTTATCATTCCCTCTATTTGAGGTGTTAAGTTATGCTCAACAGATTTGTTTAATTTTTTTAATCCTAAAGCGTCTAATGTAGCTCTTTGTGATGGGTTTGAACCTATTCTGCTTTTTACTTGAGTTATTTTAACTTTCTTCATAATCTAAAATTTTTAGCCATTAAACACCTTTTCTAAAGGAATATTTCTTTGTTGTGCAACCATATAAGCATCTTTCATTTGCATAAGTGCTTTCATTGTTGCTTTAACAAGATTATGAGGATTTGAACTTCCTTTCGATTTAGCTAAAACATCTTTGACACCAACGCTTTCGAGCACTGCACGCATAGCTCCACCTGCTTTTACTCCTGTACCACTCGAAGCAGGTTTTAAAAATACTTTTGCACCACCGTATTTTGCTTCTTGTTCGTGGGGGATGGTTCCTTTTAGTATAGGCACTTTTATTAAGTTTTTCTTTGCATCTTCTACTGCTTTAGCAATAGCAGTTGTTACCTCATTTGCTTTACCTAATCCATAACCTACTATCCCATTTTCATTTCCAACAACAACGATAGCTGAAAAGCTAAAATGACGTCCACCTTTAGTTACTTTTGTAACTCTTTGTACGGCAACTAAACGATCTTTTAGTTCTAAATCGGTAGTTTTTATTTTTCTTATTCCACTTGTTAACATATTCATTAAAATTTTAGGCCATTTTGTCTTGCTGCTTCTGCTAAAGCTTTAACTCTTCCGTGATAAAGATAACCATTTCGGTCAAAAACAACAGAAGTAATTCCTGCGGCTAACGCTTTTTGAGCAATATATTTTCCAACTTCTGTTGCTTTCATTGTTTTTGTACCTTGCATCTGACTAATTTCTTTTATTCTCGATGATGCTGATACCAAAGTTTTGCCATTAACATCGTCAATCAACTGAACAAAAATATTTTTGTTACTGCGATAAACAGACATTCTTGGTTTTTCTGGAGTTCCGCTAACTTTTTTGCGGATTCTCAATTTTATTTTTGCTCTTCTTTCTAACTTTGTTTTTGCCATAGCTTATAATTATTTTGCAGCAGATTTTCCTGCTTTACGACGTAATACTTCTCCAACAAATTTAATTCCCTTACCTTTGTATGGTTCAGGTTTGCGAAGCGAACGTATTTTTGCAGCAACCTGTCCTAATAATTGTTTATCAATACTTGTTAAAGTGATAACTGGATTTGAACGACGTTCAGTTACGGCTGTTACATTTACTTCTGGAGGCATTTCTATAATAATATCGTGAGAATAACCTAACGACAGAGTAAGAAGTTTTCCACTTGCTTCAGCTTTATAGCCAACACCTACTACTTCTTGCTTAATTGTCCACCCTTTGGAAACTCCTATTACCATATTGTTAATAAGAGCACGATATAATCCATGCAAAGAACGATTTTGTTTTTCATCGTTAGGGCGTTCTATAACTATATTGTTGTTTTCTATTTTAACTTTAAACGACGCATCAACAGTTTGCGATAACTCTCCCAACGGTCCTTTTACCTTTACAATATTATCTTGTATAGTAACCTGAACTTTCTCTGGTATTGGTATGGGTAATTTTCCGATTCTTGACATAGCTACTTAAATTTTAGATTAATATACATAACAAATTATTTCACCACCGATACCTTTTGCTCGAGCTTCTTTATCGGTCATTAGTCCTTGTGAAGTTGATATTATAGCTATTCCAAGTCCATTTAATACTCTGGGTAATTCTTCTTTACCAGAATATTTTCGCAAACCTGGTGTACTAACTCTTTCCAAATGGCGAATTGCTGGTTCTTTTGTGTTATGATTATACTTTAATGCAATTTTTATTTTACCTTGTAATCCGTCATCTTCAAACTTATAATTTAAAATATAGCCCTTATCAAACAATATTTTTGTAATTTCTTTTTTGATATTTGAGGCAGGTATTTCTACTATACGATGCCTTGCTTTAACTGCATTTCTAATTCGTGTTAAATAATCGGCTATTGGATCTGTCATTTTTATATTATTTTAAAGGTTTTACCAACTTGCTTTTTTTATTCCAGGTATTAAACCTGCAGAAGCCATTTCTCTAAAAGTAATACGGCTAATACCAAATATTCTCATATAACCTTTTGGTCTGCCTGTGATTGAGCAGCGATTATGTAATCGAGTAATAGAGCTGTTTCGAGGTAGTTTTTGCAAAGCAACATAGTCACCAGCTGCTTTTAGTTGTTTTCTTTTAGGTTCGTATTTATCGTAAAGAGCTTTACGCTTACGCTCTCGTGCTTTCATTGATTCTTTTGCCATAACTTAATTCTTTTTTATATTTTTAAAAGGTATACCAAAATGTTTTAATAAAGCATAACCTTCTTCGTCAGTTTTTGCAGTAGTTGTAAAGGTTATTTCCAATCCTTTTATTTTTACTACTTTATCTAAATCTATTTCAGGAAATATTATTTGTTCTGTTACTCCAAGTGTGTAGTTTCCTCTACCATCAAATTTATAATTAACTCCTTTAAAATCACGAATACGAGGTAATGCTATACATATCAAACGCTCTAGAAATTCATACATTCGATCGTTTCTTAAAGTAACTTTTACTCCAATTGGCATCCCTTTTCTTAACTTAAAATTAGAAATGTCTTTCTTGGAATAAGTTACAATAGCCTTTTGACCTGCTATTGCTGAAATTTCATTAACGGCAACTTCTATAAGCTTTTTATCTGCAACGGCATCTCCTAGACCTTGATTGATAACAATTTTTTCAATCCTAGGAACCTGCATTGGGCTCTTATAGTTAAATTCTTTAATAAGAGCTGGTACTACTTCTTCCTTGTATTTTTTCTTTAAATTAGGAATATAATTCATTATTTAATCTCCTCCCCTGATTTTTTTGCGTAACGAACTAATTTATTTTTATCGTTTAAACGTCTTCCTATTCGTGTAGGCTTTCCTGTTGAAGGATCTTTTAACATTAAATTAGAAACATGTATAGGTGCTTCTTTTTTAATAATTCCTCCTTGAGGATTCTTTGCACTTGGCTTTGTGTGTTTCGATACAAGATTAACTCCTTCAACAATCGCTGTTTGTTTTTCATAATTAACCGATAATACCCTCCCTTCCATGCCTTTGGAATCGCCAGCTATTACTATCACTGTATCGCCTTTTTTTATGTGTAATTTCTTTCTTGTCATACTTAATTAAATTTTAAAGCACTTCGGGTGCTAATGAAACTATTTTCATATATTGTTTTTCGCGCAATTCGCGTGCAACAGGACCAAATATACGTGTTCCTCTTAATTCATCTGCCTGATTCAACAATACAACAGCATTATCATCGAATCGTATATAAGATCCATCTTTTCGACGTACTTCCTTTTTTGTACGCACTACCACAGCTTTTGTAACAGTTCCCTTCTTAATTTCTGAAGAGGGAATAGCCGATTTAACTGTTACAATAATCTTATCGCCTAATGTGGCATATTTTTTCCCAGAGCCACCTAATACTCTTATGCAGAGTACTTCTTTTGCTCCACTATTATCGGCTACAACTAATCTTGATTCTTGCTGTATCATATTTACTTAGCTCTTTCTATTATTTCTACTAACCTCCAGCACTTATTTTTGCTTAAAGGCCTTGTTTCCATAATTTTAACAACATCACCTATTTGGCATTCTTCTTTTTCGTCATGTACCATATAGCGTGTCGTTTTGTTAATAAATTTGCCGTATTTAGGGTGTTTTACTTTTCGTTTTTCTGCTACAACAATAGATTTATTCATCTTATTGCTCACAACAACTCCTATACGTGTTTTTCTATTTCTTCTTATTGTTTCCATGAATACTTAACTTTTGTTTTGTTCTTTAAGTTCGCGTAAACGTAATTCTGTCATTAAACGAGCTATATTTCTACGTGTTTGACGTAATTTCATCGGATTGTCTAAGGGATTTATATGATGATTTAACTTCATTTTTGTTAATAAAAGTTTTTCATCTTGTATTTTTTCGATGAGTTCTTTTGTTGTTAAATCTTTAATATCTATTTTTTTCATATCCTTTAAATTGTTTCTGAGTATTTTGGATCAATAATAAATTTTGTAACAACTGGAAGTTTTTGAGCTCCTAAACGTAATGCTTCTTTAGCAACATCATATGGTACACCATCTATCTCAAACAGTATTCTTCCCGGAGTAACCGGAGCAACAAATCCTTCAGGAGCACCCTTACCTTTACCCATACGAACTTCTGCGGGTTTCTTTGTAATGGGCTTATCGGGGAAAATTCTTATCCAAAGCTTTCCTTCACGCTTCATATAACGTGTTATAGCCTGTCGAGCCGCTTCTATCTGACGACTGGTAATCCAAGCCGCTTCTAACGTTTTTATACCAAATTGTCCGAATGCAAGGGTTGTACCACGTTGAGCTATACCCTTCATTCTTCCTTTTTGTTGCCTTCTATATTTAGTTTTACTTGGCTGTAACATGATTAATAATTTTTATATTATTTTTTTCTTTTCGATTGAAATCCTTTTGGTTTTGGTTTGCTGTGTTTATCTTCCGAAACAGGTGCAAAATTTCTTTTTCCATACAATTCACCTTTACATATCCAAACTTTTATACCTAACAAACCTGTTTTTGTAAGAGCTTCTGCTAAAGCATAGTCTATATCTGCTCTAAAAGTGTGTAATGGAATTCGTCCTTCTTTGTATGTTTCGCGACGTGCCATTTCTGCACCGTTAATACGTCCAGATATAGTAACTTTTATTCCTTCGGCACCCATTCTAATTGCCGATGCTATTGCCATCTTAATAGCTCTACGGTAAGCTATTTTTCCTTCAATTTGACGGGCTATATTGCTTGCTACTAAAAAAGCATCAAGTTCAGGTCTTTTTATTTCATAAATATTTAATTGAACATCCTTACCGGTAATTTTCTTTAACTCTTCTTTTAATTTATCTACTTCTTGTCCTTGTTTACCAATAATAGTTCCTGGTCGTGCTGTGTGTATCGTAACGTTTAATAATTTTAACGTACGTTCAATTATTATTTTTGAAACACTAGCCTTAGCCAATCGTGTACGTAAATATTTTCTTATCTTATAATCTTCTAAGATTTTATCGGCATATTTACGTCCACCATACCAATTGGAATCCCATCCAAAAATGATTCCTAAACGATTGCTGATTGGATTAACTTTTTGTCCCATTAAGCTTCCTGATTTTGAGTTTGACTTATTTTACTACCTAAAACGAGGGTTACATGATTAGATCTTTTTCTTATGCGGTATGCTCGACCTTGTGGTGCTGGTCTTAAACGTTTTAACATTGTTGCTGAATCAACAAATATTTCTTTAATAAATAAACTTGAATCTTCAATACGTACCCCTTCATTTTTAACTTGCCAGTTTGCTATTGCAGATAACAAGAGCTTTTCAATAGTTTTTGCTTGTGCTTTTTCTGAGTACTTTAATATATCAAGTGCACGTTTAACGTCCATTCCTCTAATAGCATCAGCTATTAGCCTCATTTTACGAGGCGATGTTGGATGATATCGTAAACGTGCCATCACAATATTCTTTTTCTCTTCTTTTCGGGCTTCGGCCGATATTTTTTTCCTTGAACCCATATTATATTACTTTACTTTTATTACTTATTCTTTTTATTTCCTGCATGTCCTCTGAAAATTCGAGTTGGAGCAAATTCTCCTAATTTGTGTCCTACCATGTTTTCAGTAATATATACAGGAATAAATTTATTTCCATTATGAACATTTATAGTAAGCCCAACAAAATCAGGTGAAATAACAGACGCTCTTGACCAAGTTTTTATAGGTTGGCGTTTGCCAGTTTCTTGCATTTTCAATACTTTTCGTTCGAGTTTATAGTGAATATATGGGCCTTTTTTTAACGATCTACTCATATTTTAGTTATTTTTTACGACGTTCTACAATAAATTTACTTGTTGGGTTCTTTTTACGACGTGTTTTCTTTCCTTTAGCATATAAGCCTTTTCTACTGCGAGGATGCCCACCCGATGCTTTTCCTTCTCCTCCACCCATAGGATGGTCAACAGGGTTCATTGCTACTCCACGAGTTCTGGGTCTGCGACCTAACCATCTAGTTCTTCCTGCCTTGCCACTCATTTCAAGAAAATGGTCAGGATTTGAAACCATTCCAATGGTAGCACGACAAGTAACTAATATCTTTCTTGTTTCGCCAGATGGCATTTTTAATATTGCATAACGACCTTCCCTAGATTGTAATATAGCATAAGAACCAGCACTTCGTGCAATAGCACCGCCTTGTCCTGGACGTAATTCAACGTTATGAACGTTTGTTCCAAGAGGAATGTCCGATAAAAACAAAGTATTACCAATTTCCGGTGCAACGTTTTTACCAGACATTAATACTTGACCGACCTTTAAATCTTGCGGGGCAATTATATATCTTTTTTCACCATCTTTATAAACAAGTAGTGCTATTCTTGCACTTCTATTAGGATCGTATTCTATAGATTTAACAACAGCAGGAATGTTATCTTTGTCGCGTTTGAAATCAATTATACGGTAACGTTTTTTATGGCCGCCACCTATGTAACGCATTGTCATTTTACCTGTGTTGTTCCTACCACCTGACTTTTTGTATGGTTCTAATAAACTCTTTTCGGGAGTTGTTTTTGTTATCTCCTCAAAAGTGCTTATTACTTTAAATCTCTGTCCCGGCGTTACGGGTTTTAACTTTCTTACTGCCATGTGTTTTAAATATTGCTATAAAAATCAATAACTTGACCTTTTTCTAAAGTTACTATAGCTTTTTTATAGGAACTTTTTCTTCCTCTAAGAAAGCCTGTTTTTGTATATCGAGAAACCCTTTTGCCACGCTGTATCATAGTGTTAATATCAGCAACCTTCACATTATATAATTTTTCTACTTCGCGTTTTATTTGAAGTTTTGTGGCTTCTCGTCGAACAACAAAACCATACTTATTCAAGGTATTGCCTTGTTGATTCATTTTTTCAGTTACCAGTGGTCGAATAATTACGTCCATTTATTTAAACTTTTAATAAATTTTGTTCTAAAACTGCAATTGCACTCTCTTCTATTGCCAAAACTTTAGCATCAAGAATATCATAAGTATTTATGTTAGAGGCAGTTACAACTTTAGAACCTTTTAAATTTCGAGATGACAAATATACATTATTTTTTAATTCGCTTAGCACTAATAGCATTTTTTTATCAAAAATTTGTAGATTTTTTTTCATTTCAACCATCAACTTAGTTTTTGGCTGTTCAAAATCTACAGATTTTATAACTATTATTGCATTTTCTTTTGCTTTTGTTGATAAAGCTGATTTTCGTGCTAAAATTTTTACTTTTTTATTTATTTTCATACTGTAATCGCGAGGTACAGGGCCAAATATTCGACCTCCTCCAACAATAGTAGGCGATTTAATACTACCAGCTCTAGCTCCACCAGTTCCTTTTTGTCTTTTAATTTTTCTGGTACTCCCTGCTACTTCGTTTCTTTGTTTTGTTTTGTGTGTACCTTGCCTTTTATTAGCTAATATAGATTTTACATCAAGGTACATAGCATGAGCATTTGGCTCAATGCCGAAGATGGCATCGTTAACATTAACTGTGCCAACTTCTTTTCCTTCGATATTGAATACTTTTAGTTCCATTATTTTTCAACTATTATGTAAGACCCTTTAGGGCCCGGAACGGACCCTTTTACAACTAAAATGTTCTGTTCTGGAAATAGTTTTATTATTTCCATGTTTATTATTTTAACCTTTTTATTTCCGGTTCTTCCTGCCATTCGCATTCCTTTTAATACTCTCGATGGAAAAGAGCTTGCTCCTAACGAACCCGGTGCTCTTAAACGGTTATGTTGTCCGTGAGTTTGACTCCCTACTCCACTAAATCCATGACGTTTTACAACTCCCTGAAAACCTTTCCCTTTTGAAAAACCTGTAACATCAACAAACTTATCTTCCTTTAAAATTTCAACGGTAATAACATCTCCAAGTTTATATTCGCCATTAAATCCTTTAAACTCGCGAATAATTCTTTTAGGAGTTACATTTGCTTTCTTGAAATGACCTAATAAAGGTTTTGGTGTGTTTTTTTCTTTTCGATCGTCAAAAGCTAGTTGAATAGCTTCATATCCATCGTTTTCTATTGTTTTAACCTGTGTAACTACACAGGGACCAACTTGTAAAACAGTGCATGGAATGTTTTTTCCATCAGCACTGAAAATCGAAGTCATTCCGATTTTTTTACCTATTAGTCCTGCCATTTTTTTTTTATTTTAATTTATAATACTTTTATTTCTACATCTACTCCGCTTGGTAGTTCTAATTTCATAAGAGCATCAATAGTTTTTGCGTTTGTGCTGTATATATCAAGTAATCTTTTGTGTGAAGCTAACAAGAATTGTTCTCTCGATTTTTTGTGTACAAACGTAGAGCGATTAACTGTAAAAATCCTTTTGTGTGTGGGCAAAGGTATTGGTCCGCGAACTACAGCTCCAGTTGTTTTAACTGTTTTAACAATTTTTTCTGACGATTTATCTACCAAATTATGGTCGTAAGATTTTAGTTTTATTCTAATTTTCTGATTCATATATTTATTGATTGATTACTAATTGTTTACCTGTTACTTTTTTTACAATATCTGCTGCCATAGGCAAAGGTAAGGCTTCGTAGTGTGAGTATTCCATAGTTGATGATGCTCTACCTGATGTTAGTGTTCTTAAAATGGTAACATATCCAAACATTTCTGATAATGGGACATTTGCACTAATAACTCTTGCACCATGTTTTGATTCTGTTTCTAAAACTATTCCGCGTCTTCTATTTATATCACTTAAAACTTCTCCAACATAATCTTCTGGTGTAACTACTTCTAATTTCATAATAGGCTCGAGCAGTGTAGCTTGATTTTTCTGACATATTGCTCTAAATGCAAGGTTTGCAGCTATTTCAAAAGCATTTGCATCAGATTCTCCTTGAATATAATTTATTTTGTGCAAAATTGCTTTCATGCTTTCTATCGGATAACTTGCCAACGGCCCATTCAACATTGCCATTTTTAATGCTTTTTCAACAGCATAAATATATTCTTGTGGTATAGATTTATCATTTATTTCAGAGATAAATTCAAGCCCTGACTTTTTATTTTCTGTTGGACCAATTGTTAGAGTTATTTCTGCAAACTTATTTTTCCCGGCAATTTGCTTTCTAAAAGTTTCGGTATGTGTAGTTGAACTTATAAAAGCTTCCTTATAAGCTACCATCGGATTCCCTTTATTTACGGGAATATTAAACTCTCTTTTTAAACGATCTAAAACTATATCGAGGTGAAGTTCGCCCATTCCATTTATAATTGTTTGACCTGTGTTTTCATCGTTTTTTACAGCGAAGGTGGGATCTTCTTCGGCAAACTTAATTAAAGTTGCATTTAGTTTTTCTAAATCAGCCTGATTGACAGGTTCGACAGCTAAACTAATTACAGGATCGGGAAACTCAATACTTTCGAGATATATAGGATTTTTCTCATCACAAACTGTATCCCCAGTGCGGACATCTTTTAAGCCAACAACTGCACAAATATCGCCTGCTTCTACTAGTTCTATTGGATTTTGTTTATTTGAGTGCATTCTGAATATTCTGGTTATTCGCTCTTTTTTTTGTATTCTTGGGTTATATACTAAATCGCCTGATTTCAGAATTCCGGAATATACGCGTAAATAAACTAAACGTCCTACAAAAGGATCAGAAGCTATTTTAAATACTAAAGCTGTAAAAGGCTCATTAATGCTTGGGTTACGTTTAACTTCTTTTTGAATAATAGGATTAATACCTACTACAGCAGAAATATCTAGTGGACTTGGCAGATATGAAACTATTGCATCTAATAGTGTTTGTATTCCTTTATTTTTAAAAGCTGCTCCGCATAATACGGGAACAGCTTTTATTTTAATAGTAGCTTGTCTCAGTGAAGCATATATTTCTTCTTCTGTAATAGAATTTTTATCGTTTAAGTACTTTTCGAGTATTTTATCATCAATTTCTGCAACCTTTTCGAGCAGGTATTCTCTCCATTCGTTAAATATTTCTTTATTTTCTTCGGGTATATCTATAATTTTATAACTAGAACCGAGTGTTTCGTCGTCCCAAACAACAGCTTTTTTTCTTATTAAGTCAATTATGCCAATAAAATTATCTTCAACTCCGAGTGGAATTTGAACGGGTATTGGATTAGCTTTTATTTTGGTTTGCATTTGATTTATTACACCAAAAAAGTCTGCACCTACTCTATCTAGTTTATTTACAAAAGCTATTCTTGGAACATTGTATTTATTGGCTTGTCTCCAAACTGTTTCTGACTGTGGTTCAACACCTCCTACAGCACAAAAAACAGCTATTGCACCATCTAATACACGCAACGAACGTTCAACTTCAACTGTAAAATCAACGTGTCCTGGTGTGTCAATTATATTAATTTTGTATTCTTTATCTTGATATTTCCAGTAAGTGGTTGTAGCTGCTGAAGTTATTGTTATTCCTCTTTCTTGTTCTTGCACCATCCAATCCATTGTAGCAGTTCCTTCGTGAACTTCTCCCATTCTATGATTTATGCCTGTATAATAAAGGATTCTTTCGGTAGTTGTAGTTTTACCGGCATCTATATGTGCCATTATTCCTATATTGCGTGTATGTGTAAGATCCTTTATCATAAATACTTCAAAGAACTATTTAAAAACGAAAATGTGAGAAAGCTTTGTTTGCTTCTGCCATTCTATGAATTTCTTCTTTACGCTTAAATGCACCACCTTCGTTGTTATATGCTGCAATAATTTCGGCAGCTAATTTTTCTGCCATACTTCTGCCTCCACGCTTACGTGCATATTGGATAATGTTTTTCATAGACAAGGTTATCTTTCGGTCTGTGCGTATTTCGGTTGGAACTTGAAAAGTAGCACCACCTATTCTGCGGCTTTTTACCTCTACTTGTGGAGTAACATTTTCTAATGCTTTTTTCCAGTAATCTAGTGGTTCAACACCAGCTTCTTTTGCTTTTTTTTCTAACAATTGAATTGCTTCATAAAAAATATTAAAAGCTGTTTGTTTTTTTCCACGAAGCATCAAATTATTAACAAAACGAGTTACTAATACATCATTATACTTATAGTCTGGTGGTAAAATTCTGCGTTTTGCTCTTGATTTTCTCATAATGCTATATAATTAAAATATGTATTATTTCTTAGCTTGTGCTGCTGCTGTTTTCTTTGGTCTCTTAGCTCCATAAAGAGAACGCCCTTGCTTACGACCTTCAACTCCTGCGGTATCTAATGCTCCACGAATAATATGGTATCTAACACCTGGCAAGTCTTTAACACGTCCTCCGCGAACCAAAACAATTGAGTGCTCTTGTAAATTATGACCTTCACCAGGTATGTATGCAATAACTTCTTGCTGATTAGTTAAACGCACCTTTGCAACTTTTCGCATTGCTGAATTGGGTTTTTTAGGAGTTGTTGTGTAAACACGTGTACAAACGCCTCTACGTTGAGGGCAAGAATCTAATGCTCTAGATTTGCTTTTAACCTGAACCTTTTTGCGTCCTTTACGCACCAATTGTTGTATTGTTGGCATATTATATGTTTTAAATTTTTACTTAAAAATGGACTGCAAAGGTATAACATTATTTTTTTAAATACAACAATATCAGCATTTTTTTTCAAAAAAAAATTATCAATAATGGAAACTGTTTATTTTGTTTAGTTAAAATTAGTTACTATTGAACAACTATTGTGCTTTTAGATACTGAATAACTTCCTATTATTCCGTAGCCATTTACAATATTTGAATATATCATTACAGGTTCAGAAAAAGGATTAAATTTTGAGTTTATTTGTTTGTTGGTAGAATAAAAATATTTGAACGAATGTTCGTCGGCATTTATTAAATATATATCCAAAAAATTTGTTGAATAAGAATAATTATCACCAAAAAGATAAACAGATGTTTGAATAGTTTTATAGTCTCCATTAAATAATTCGTCTGTAAAAAAAGCTATCCCATTTATAACTTCTATTGACATATCATTTATTGATATGTATTGTATATCAGTATTATTGGTAACGTAAAATATGTAATAATTTTTTTTGTAAGTATCGTCTTTAAATCTAATTTTTATATTTACTTTTTTCTCAAACTCATTATGTTGCAAAGTTGTATCTACGTATATGTTATTTATTTTAGCAACAGTATTAATTTCATTTTCGATGTTTCCTAATGGTGTTTGTATTTTGATGTTATATTTAGTATTTTCTGCTATTATTAAAGAATCTAACTTATAGCACTGTTGAATATTGTTATAAGGTATTATAAATTGATTTTGATTGTTAATAAGCTGAACTTGTGCCTGATTAATTACATTTTTTTCGGGTTTATCTAAGATATGTACACTTTGATAAATATAAATTTTTGGTACTGAGTCGGTAATAAAAATGGCATTTACTACTGGCTTCCTTCCTTTATCAACTATTTCCCAATCGAGATATTTTCTACAGCCTACTGTTAAAAACAAAATGAATATAAAAAATAATAATTTCATAAACTAAAAATTTAAAGAATACGAAAAAGAAGGTATTATAGGAAATAAACTTATTTGAGTTAAACGTCGCCTGTTATTATAGTCGTAACTAAAAAACAAATAATAAGGATTTTTTCTGTTATATGCATTATAGAGTGCAATTGTCCAGGTTCGTTTAGCTTTTTTTAGTTTTTTGTGCATATTAAAACTTAAATCGAGACGATGGTAAGATGGCATACGAAAACCGTTTCTACCTTCGTAATAATCTACAAAATTGTTAACATCTGAGTAAAAATAGCTGTATAAGTCTTGCATAGGGTATTGTTCAATTGGTAGCGAAACGGCATTGCCTGTTCCATATATCCAAACAACTCCTATATCAAAATTTTCGTTAAAATTTTGATTACAAGCAATGCTTACGTCGTGTCGCCTGTCATATCTATAAGGAAATTTTTTCCCGAAATTGATATTTTCGAATTCTCTCCACGACCATGACAATGTATATCCTATCCAACCTGTTGTTTTTCCTTTCGATTTTTTGATAAAAAGTTCTGCTCCATAAGCCCAACCTTTTCCTATTTCAATTTTATCTTCCCATGAGCTTCCTGATTGAAAAAAACTAGCTCCCTCCTTATATTCAATAAGATTATTCATTGTTTTATAATATCCCTCTATACTTGTTTCTATACCAGAAATTGGTATGTGAAAAATACCTATTGCGATTTGTTGAGAATTCTGAGGTTTTACCTTTTTGGTTGTTGGTAGCCATAAGTCTGTTGGCAAACCGATGCCACTATTACTTAACAAATGTATGTATTGATTCATTTTTGAATATGCTGCTTTTAAAGACCATTTTTCATGAAATAAATACCTTAACGATAATCGTGGTTGTATGTTTGAATAAGTGCTTTGTTTTACCAAAAAAATACTTTGATGAAGCCCTATATTGGCTTTTAATAATGGAGATATATTAATATCATCTTCTGCAAAGAATGAAAAATTATGAGCATAAATATTAATGTTTCCAAAAGTTGTATCAATATTAGAATCGTTGTCTTGGTTAAAATTTGCTTTAAAAACATTTATTCCTGGCGAAAAGGTATGGTATATATACATTCCTCCAAACAAAATGGAATGGTTTGGCGATGGTCTATAGTCAAAATCTAATTTTGCTGCCCAATCATATATACCGGAAAAATAACGATATGAAAATTCTGATTCTCGAATTATTGAATTTTCGATTTCTTTTTCTTTTGCATTCATTCCTATATTAAAGCGATAACGACTAAAAGTTGTTGTTAAATTACTAAATAGCTTGGGATTGAAAAGATGATTCCATCGTATTGCGGTAATAATATTACCCCAAGAGATAGATGCTTTTTCGTTAGCCTCGTAATTAACATTTTCGTAAATATATTTATCTTTATATTTCATATAAGCTTTATCTTTTCCTGTATAAACACTTAAATAAAGCCTGTTAGTATCGCTAAAAATATAATTTACTTTTGCATTAAAGTCGTAAAAAAAATATCCTCCCGAAGAGCCATCAGATACAGAACGCATTATTGGTTGAGCCAAAGCATCTATGTATGTTCTTCGAGCCGAAACAATAAACGATGATTTGTCTTTTTTTATGGGTCCTTCGTAAGTAAATTTTGAAGAAATCAATCCAACAGAGAGGTTACCATGATAATCTTTTAAATTTCCTTCTTTCATACGTATATCGAGTACTGACGATAAACGCCCACCAAATCTAGCAGGGAATCCGCCTTTAATTAATGTTATATTTTGGACAGCATCTGCATTAAAAATAGAAAAAAATCCGAAAAGATGGTCGCAGTTATAAACAGGTACTCCATCTAGCAATATTAAATTTTGGTCAGGTCCTCCTCCTCTTACGTAAAGTCCCGAAGTCCCCTCGCCTCCTGACTGAACACCAGGCAATAGTTGAATTGTTTTAAGGACATCTATTTCGCTAAAAAATACTGGTAACGATTTTATACTCTGAACAGGTATTTGTGTTACGCTCATTTGCGACGATTCTACGTGTTTTGTTTCTCTTTCGGCAACTATTTCTATTTCTTTCAATTCTATGGTAGGATTCATAACAAAATTCTTTGAAATATTTGATGTTAGCTCGAAAGTTTCCGATAATAAAGAATAACCAACGTACGAAACAATTAAATGAACCTTACCTGCTGGTAAAGTTATACTATAAAAACCATATTCGTTAGAAATTACTCCTTTTTTACTTATTGTATCGTAAACAGAAGCATAAATTAATTTTTCACCACTTTTTTGATCTCTAACATAACCACTAATGGTATAACGTTGAGAAAATAAGACTAAAAACGCTATTAAAAATAAAAGTAATAAAAAAATTTTCTTCATTTATTATTATTCATTCAAAATATATCAAATATGGCATCATTGCTTGAATGCCTTGAATTTTTTCAATTTTGTATAAATATTTAAGTATAGAATAATACTTGTTATTAGAAATAATTTTCGATTCTGTGTTTTTTTGCATGTCTTTAATTAACTTTTCAATAAAAGGTAATTTTTCAGGATATTCAATTATCCTAACTTTTGTTTTAATTCCAGCTTTTTCTTTAGCAATTTCTATGGCCTTTTCTAATCCGCCAAACTCATCAACAAGACCAATTTGTTTTGCATTTACTCCACTCCAAACTCTTCCTTGTCCAATACTATCAACTAGTTGCTGAGACATTTTTCGTCCTTCTGCAACACGAGTACAAAAAACTTTATATATATTATCTACACTTTTTTGTATAACCTGTTGTTCATAGGGCTTTATAGATCGAGTAATAGTCCCTATACTGGAATGTAAATTAGTTTCTACTCCATCAACAGTTATTCCTAATTTGTCATTTAAGAATTTTTGTGTATTCCATAATATTCCAAAAACACCAATAGAACCTGTTATTGTGGTAGGATTAGCAACAATAACATCAGCAGGGCAAGATATATAATATCCACCAGAAGCTGCAACATCGCCCATACTAACAATTACTGGTTTTTCTTTTTTTGTTAATAAAATTTCACGCCATATTACTTCCGATGCCAAAGCATTACCACCAGGGCTATTCACTCTTAAAATCAAAGCTTTAATATTTTTATTTTCACGAACTTTTCTTATTAAACTAGCTGTCTCGTCGCTTCCTATTTTATCTTCATCATTTTCTCCTAAATCTATTTGACCAACAGCATATACTATAGCTATTTTTTCCTTTTTAATGGCTTCAAATTTTGCAAGTACTTTCGAATAAGTAGCTAAACTTACCAGTTTAATATCTTTAATTTTCTTTACTTTGCTAATATTCTTTAATTCGTTAAGGAATTCATCGTAATATATAAGTTTATCAACTAAACCTAATTTCAAGCTATTTTCGGCATTATCAGAAAGTAAACTATCGGCAATAAGATTTAACTTTTCAATAGATATATTTCGTTGTGTTGAAATTTCTGATAACATATAATCCCAAATGCTTTTTACATAAGCAATTGTTTGCTCTTTATTCTCTGGACTCATTTTATCTAAAACAAACATCTCGCCAGCACTTTTAAATTTACCATGTTTTATAAGAATTGGCTCTATCCCTAACTTTTCTAAAGCATTTTTTAAAAATATTATTTGACTCGATAAACCTTTTAATTCAACTACTCCTTGTGGATTTAAATAAATTTTATCTGCAGCAGAGCATAAATAATAGTTTAACTGAGAATAATAATCAGCATAAGCATATACAGGTTTTTTGCTTTCTTTTCTAAATTGAATTAACGATTGACGAATTTCTTCAATTGTTGCTAAACCAGCCGACATCGTTGAAACATCTAAAAAAATAGCTTTAATATTAGTATCTTCGGCAGCTTTTTTTATGTTAAACAAAATTTCATTTAAACCAAATTGTTTATCTGGTTTAAAATTAAACGACGACAAAGATTTAAAGGGATTATCGTCTGTTCGGTCTGGAATTTCATAATCGAGCTTTAAATGAAGAATACTGTTCGATTCAATTTTTTTAGGTTTTTCGGCAGTTCCTAATACAGAAATAAAACCAATTAACAAAATAAACACTAATAAATTTACAATTATTATGCCCAATACTGTTGCTAGTAAATACTTAAAAAACTCTTTCATGATATTTATATTTAAATTTTTTATCTAAAACGTTTATCATAATAAATAGTTACAATATTAATACTTAACTATTACTTCCGAAAATATATGATGTTTAATTTTTAGTAAAAAAACATAAATCCCTTGTTTTAAATCACTTATAGTTGCTTTGCGATATGCCGAATTAATTTCTTTAACTTTTCTTCCAAAAACATCAAATATCTGTAAATCGAAATATTCGTCGCTTAAAACTATAATTTCATTGTGATTCAAAAAATAATTGTATTCCTTAGTTATATTGTCAATTTTTAAAAGTTTACATCCATTAATTGCTGATTCTATTTGTGTTATTGGAACCTGCTTCATCATTTTGTTTGGACAAATAACAAAGTATTGAGGAGTATAAGTAATATTATACACGTATGTAACTACATCATCATTTGCTGTACTAAAACACGGAAAAGTAACATTCCATAAATTCATGAATTCTAAGATTTCATTATCTGACTTACCCGATGACTCTATACCCCATATACAAAGTGAATCGCCATTAAAGCCATAATCTTGCCATACACTTTCCAATATAGGAGTATTTATTTGACATGTTCCACAAATTGTTATAAAAAAATTTAAAACTATTGTTTTGCCTTGTTCGAGTTCATAGTATAAATTTCTGTTTATACCCCAAACATCTGTTAAGTTAAAATCTTCGGCAACAAAAAATTGTGCTTTACCTTTAATTAAGACGAATATCATTAAAAATACAAAAATATTTTTTTTCATTTTTTATATAAATAATTTGTTTTATTTTTATAATCAAAATTACTAATAACTATGCAATTAAAAAAATTATTTTATTATGCCCTATTTTGTTTTATAGGGTTCTTTGTTTCGTGTAATGAATCAGACACAAATTCAAATAATTTTTTAATAGATTCGTCTGAAGCATTTAGCGAATTACAAAAATCGGCAATTAAAGTTCCTTCTCCAATAGAGTTGTTTATTTTTATGTATAATGCAAATGCCAGTTTTTCGAAGGATAATTTGAATTCCATAGACAATCATACAAAATATACATCAAAAATTAAAAAAGCCCTCAACCTTGGAATATATGCTTCCGATTTAGCCTATTGTACTGTTTTTAAGCAAAATAAAGAAACATTTTCATATTTTTCTGTTACAAAAAAAATAGCAGATGAATTAGCTTTAACCGAAGGATTTGATGAAAACATTGTTAAAAGGATTGATGCAAACATGAGTAATAGCGATTCACTTTATCAAATAACAAATGATTCTTATGCAACTGCTGTTAGGTTTTTAGAACAACAGGGGAAAGAAGACCTTTTGCCATTAATGATTACTGGAGCATGGATCGAAAGTGTTAATTTAGCCATAAAGTCTGTTTCTAAATTCGACCCAAATAACGAAATAGTTATTAGAATAGCTGATCAAGGGTTATTATTAGAAAATATTTTAGAATTATTTCAATATGTAAAAAACAATCCTGACTATGCCAAAATTATAGATAAACTATTAGATTTACAGCTTTCATACGACAAGTTGTTAGATAACACAGATGTTATTATAACAAAAAAACAATTTGAAGAAATTTCAAATAAAGTAAAGGCTATTCGTGCATTATTCATTGCTTAAAATTTTGTAATATGAAAACAATAACAATATATATAATAGCAACAATTTTCAGTTTAAATGTTAGTAAAATTTTTGCTCAATGCGAGCGAAAGAAATATTGCGACGATTATATGGAAGATTACGATTACCGTAGCCAATCGTCTTTTGCAAAACTTTCACCAGGCGATACTTCTAGTGTAAATGTTGTTTTATATGGAAACCAAAAATATCGCATTTTTGTATGTAACGACCCAAAATTAGGTGGAGTAAATTGGAAAGTTGTTATACCCGAAAGAAAAACCAAACTTACAATTGATAAAATTAAGAAAGATACTCTCCTTACATACGAAACTAATGAATATGGTGACTACAAAACAGATAAAAATGGCGATCTGATTATTAAAAGCCGACATGTTGTGGTTGATACTACTTGGATTACTGAAAGAATTTCTGTTGATAAAGTTTTGTTTGACAACAAACAACAAAATAAACAACCTTATTTTGAAATTACACCACAAAAAAGCGCCAGATATATAATTCGAGTTTCAGTTCCTTCAGGCGATCTTAATTATTCTGGTTGTGTTAATGTTTACGTTGGGAGAAAAGAAATTGGCAGCAAAGGTTTTGTAAAAAAAGGAAGTTTAAGTAAAACCGAGTAACAATTTAATATTTTTTCATTACTTTTGCAAAGTTTTTCGGAGAGATGCCAGAGCGGTCGAATGGGGCGGTCTCGAAAACCGTTGTTCTTCCATCGAAGAACCGGGGGTTCGAATCCCCCTCTCTCCGCAGGAACTCATTTAGTCGTCCCTTAAAAAGTTAATTTTTTAATTAAACACAGAGTTCACGGAGTAACACAGAGTTTCACAGAGAAAAAAAACTCTGTGCTTTCTCTGTGTTCTCTGTGGTGAAAAAAAACAAAACAACGAACGTTGCAAAGTGTTACACTAAAAAACTTTGGATTCTTTAAAAAAGTCGAAAGGTTTATAATTTTAAATTAAAAAATCTTGCAAAATTTTTACAAAAAAATAATTTTAATTCATTAACTATCAAAGGCTTATTATGTTAATAAGGGTCGACTAAATAACTATTTCGCCGTTTATCATAAATAATTTAAGACCTTTGCAAGGCATTTAACAATGTTTTTGTTACGTCATTGCAAGTCTGTAGCCCCACAACGTCATTGCGAGCGAACGCAGTGAGCGAAGCAATCCCCTCAAAACGCCTAACACCAACAGGAATGAGCAACGAGGAGATTGCTTCACGCCAGCACACTTGCCAACCCTTCGGTTCGCAATGACGTGAAGGAAGGAACTCGCGACTTTGACGGTTTTTATTTGTAAAATAATGATTATCAATTTAATGCATTTTTGGTTAGGCACTACACTTTTGAGAAAGCTAAAAGAGAAGTTTTCAGGTTATCTCGAAGGGAACATCTGATAGTTTTATTCCTACAGCATGATATATCTTTTTGGCTTCCTGGCTTATAGCTGAAGGTAATCCATAGTGTTTACCCGTCTTCAAATCTTTCAGAATGCTTATCTGTACCATATCTTCAGGAAAGAAAAGTCTGGGCTGCTGCTGGTGTTCCATTTGTGCAATGATGTAATAAGCAAGCTCTTGAAGTCTATTGACTTCATCCTGATTAAGAGCTGTACCTACATGACGGACAATGCGTTGCTTAACCTTATTGCCCTCTCTATAGGTTTGGACAATCTGTACAGCCTTTTTAGGCGAATTGGGAGAATCTTTGACTCTGACAAACATGGGGCAAAAATAGAAAAAGTTTTTGAAAAAACAAAATCTAAAATAATAATTAGGCACTACTAAGGGAGTTTAAAAACACTTTATTGATTTTACAGCGACTTTAGGTTGCTTTAATGCCCCTTTTTCAGTACAAACCGTCAAAGTCAGGTATTGGGCTTAAAAATAAAAATTTAAACCGGCTTTATAATATATTTTAGGTTGTATAATCATAAGTGCATCGTCTAATAATTCGAGTTCTTGTTTCAACATATTATCTACGTTTAAGAAAATGCCTACGATTTGTTTGTATTTTAATCGAACACCAGCCGATAATAATTGATAATCTTTTAATTCGGTAAGTAATCCGCTTGCGTCGTCGAATGAGCTTCCTGCAGCTGGTTTCCAGTTCCATGCCTTACGACCCCATACTTGCTTGTACAAGAAATTTACATTAACCACTAAATGGTCATTTATTTTTTGTTCGAATGTAATTTTTGAATTCAATGAGCTTCCGGGAATATAAGCCAACTGACGTATATTTTGATTGAAAGAATAGATAGAATTGCTGTATCCTAATTGAAACGAAACGTTATTAAACGTAAAGATGCCACTTATTTCGTATCCATGAATAACGGTATTTTGTATATTCTGTCGCATCCATACATATTTGGTTGTATCTACATCCCATTTGCCTTGTAAAACAGGTATAATCATATCTTGTATGATATTGTAGTAATATTTGCCTTGAAAACTAAGATGTTTAAAAGGAATAAACTCACCGGCAAAAGTCAATGTGGTACTATATTCGGGTTTTAAGTCGGGGTTTCCAAAACGCAGGGCACTACCGCTATGTCCAAATGCTAACTCATACTTATCTTGTACGGTTGGATAACGAAAACCACGCCCAATCGATGTTTTTATGGCAAAGAAAGATGAATCGGGACGATACATTAACGACCATTTGGGTGAAAATACCGCTTTATATTCTTCCGGATAATCCATTCTAACCGATAAGGTAGAATACCATCCTTTTCTGTATTTTGTATCGCTGGTTATATAAGCTCCAATAATCTGCTGATGATTTTTCGCTACTTTTTCGCGTTGAAATATCATGTACCTATAATCGCCCCCAAAAAATAAAGCCTGTTGGTTATTTATAATTAGCTTATTATTTAATTCGGGTTGTATCAATTGATTCAGTTCAGACGACAACTGTGCTTCCCAGTGCGAATAATTAACATTGAACTTTTGGTCTAGTTTTTTTAAACGTAAATTATATCCAACACTTGGCATGTATAAATGCGAATATTTATCTACACCATCATTCCATTCCATACGGTTGTTAAAAATATTGAGCATCGAATGTATTGTAAATGTATTTGAAAGATTATACATTAAATTATTAAGTATGTATTGACGCGAATATCCCATATAATTTTTTCTGTTGGTAGGTTTTGTTATATCTATTCCATTCGATTTTTCCCACCCCATGCACGATGAAATACCAAACTTATTTACTTTTGTATTGATATAATTACTAACAAGATAATTATCATTATTACCGCCCCATGTTGTAATTTGCCCATTGGGTTTATCAGAAGGCTTTTTAGTTATAATATTAATAACTCCTCCCATGGCATCGGAACCATATTGAGCAGAAGCAGCGCCTTCGATAATCTCTATTCTATCTATCATTTCTATGGGTATGTAATCAATGTTTTGACCAGTATGGATATGTTCTGTTAATATTTTAACACCATTGAGCATACTTAGATTATAGTTTGCCGGAAATCCATTCATATTAATGGTGCTACGTTTCGGATACCCCTTACCTGTTCCATTTTCTACATTGATGCCGGTTGTGTTGTTTAAAAGCTCACCAGGCGATACCAAAGTTAATTTTTCTATGTCTCTTTTAGATATTAACTTAATGTAGTCAGAAGTTTGATTTAAGCTTTTTTCATAGCGTGTAGCACTAACTACAACTTCTTTTAATTTAATCGTATCTTGAGCAGAAACCAAGGTCGATATTAGAGTAAATAAAATAACTATTTTACGCATTACATTTTTTTTCAAATGTGATGTAAAGTCTTTAAATAAATGTTAATAAAACATTAGCAAATCATTATCAAACAAAAGAGGCTGGTATTTCCAGCCTCCTTTAAAATTAATAATCCTAAAATTATCAACGTTTAATGAACGTATATGTCTGCATTTGTTCATTGATGCTCCCGACTTTGACGGTTTTTATTTGTAAAATAATGATTATCAATTTAATGCCTTTTTGGTTAGGCACTACACTTTTGAGAAAGCTAAAAGAGAAGTTTTCAGGTTATCTCGAAGGGAACATCTGATAGTTTTATTCCTACAGCATGATATATCTTCTTGGCTTCCTGGCTTATAGCTGAAGGTAATCCATAGTGTTTACCCGTCTTCAAATCTTTCAGAATGCTTATCTGTACCATATCTTCAGGAAAGAAAAGCCTGGGCTGCTGCTGGTGTTCCATTTGTG
>Ga0308411_10000083_pt1 | contig 51869 bp, 43 predicted proteins | sample HotsprottomLayer_2_FD_203530 | JGI IMG/M metagenome (GOLD analysis project Ga0308411, IMG submission 203530) | Hot spring phototrophic mat microbial communities from Octopus Spring, Yellowstone National Park, Wyoming, United States -... | ecosystem: Environmental > Aquatic > Thermal springs >... | reverse complement strand
CGTTAATTTCTTTACAATAAATATTCAATAAATATTTTCCAGCAGCAACGTTTTTCATAGGAAGTGATAATAAATGTTTTTCGTTAATAAGTTGTATGTGCGAAATGATAAGTTTTCCTGTAATGTCATATATTTTAATGTCAATATTTAAAGGTTGTGAGTTATTGAAGTTAATGTTTAATAAGTCTTCAGCTGGATTTGGATAGATGTTAATGTTTAAGTTGTTGCTTGTAGTAGGTTTAATTTGTGTGATATTGTAATGTGGTTGCTGATAACCTTGAGTAAGTATGGTATTATTATTGGAAAAAGTATTTACGACGGTTTCGCCGACGGTATAACTAATAATGGTATTATTTATTTGGTTTGTATTACCACAAGTTGCAATTACTTGCGGTTTTGCTTGCTGGGCATTTAAATTAATAGCCCAACATGTAGCTGCTAATAAAATTATTGTTTTCATAGTTTTAAATATTTATTTGTTTAACATTGATTTTAATTCTTGAACTTCTTTTTCTAATTGTTCAATTCGTTTTTGTTGTAGTTCTACTAAGGAATTTAATTCTTGAACTGCTTTGATAAGTGGTATAGTTAACATTTCGTAAGATATGCTATAATAATCGTTATTATTTTCTGGGGTGTGTAGTCCGTAGAAGTTAAAATTACATTCTTTTGCAGCTTTTTCTACTTCTTGAGCAATTAAACCAATTTGTTTAAATGGTTTAGATGCTTTAGTTAGGTATTTTTGTTTTATACTATCAGCTATATTTTTAAATACTAAGTCATTATATTTTTGAGGGTTAAATTCGTAAGTTACGGGCCTAAGTTTAGTAATAAATTCTAATCCTTTTATGTTTTCTTCAATGTTTTGCTTAAATCTTAAGTCAGAACCAGTAAAAAAAGGAACATTTCCTTCAATAATTTGAATATTAGCATCGCCGAATCGCATTTTATTACTAATATTAACGACACTATTAGCACCAATAGCAGTGGAATTGTAAAGTGCATCTGTAGTAACATCTGCCCAATATCCTATTATGCTCAAAAAATTTCCTGCAATATTAGAGGTACCTGAAAAAGTTCCCACATAAACATTATTTCTTCCTGTATTATTATTAAATCCTGCATTAGCTCCCAAAAAGCAGTTTTCTGAGCCTATTGTATTGTTTACACCTGCGGAAATTCCTAAAGAGGTATTAAAATATCCATTTGTATTTTCTTTGCCAGATGCATATCCAATAAAAGTATTTCCATAACTATTAGTATTTGAACCCGAATATGTTCCAATGAATGTATTATATTGGCTTCCAGCATTAAATCCTGATTTGTATCCTATAAATATATTTCCTTCACCAAAATTTGGGTTCATACCTGCAGAATCGCCAATATAAATATTATAGCGTCCAAAATCATTCATCATTCCAGTATTAGAACCTATGAATATATTAGACCATCCCAATTGGGTATTAAATCCCGATTTGTATCCGATAAAAACATTGTTTCGTCCAGCATATAAATTTTTTGCAGCTTGAAAACCCAAGGCTAAATTATATTGTGCAGCAGGAGCAATTTGTGTTCCAGCCTCGTGTCCTATGAAATAATTTTTGGGTGTAAGGTTCATATAGCTTGTAGGGTTACCGGTGCTTAAGTCTCTTACACCAAAACCTGCATTGGGGTCTTCGGTGTAAACACGTGAGCTATCGGGTGTTACTCTTAAATATGGTGTAATAGAAGATTTTGTTTGTGCTTTAGAATTAACTGCGAAAGTTCCTTTGTTGGTTTTAGAACCGCTTGCGTCAACGAATACGTGAACACTATCTTGATAAACGACAAAAACTTGTTTTCCGTCTTTATCGAGTACTTCGAACAAGACGTTAGAAGTATCTCCTTTAACAGTCAATTTGCCGGTAGGTGAGTTAAGTCCTATTCCAACTCTTCCGGTGTTGTTGTTGTAAATATGATTTCCTGTTTGTGTCCATACGCTATTAAGTGTGTTTCCAGAGTAGGACAATCCGTTGCCGGGATTTATTAGATTTGATGGATTAGTTGGTGCCCAGTTAGTTCCATTCCATTGTAATACCTGATTATTTGTAGGTGCAGTGCTGCTAACAGCTCTTCCTTGAATACCTGTAACGGTTAAACTTGTTGTTCCTGTAACATCTCCTGTGTGTGGATTATGTGAGAAAGTGGTACCGGTGAGTGTTAAACCAGTACCTGCCGAATAAGTGGTATTATTGTCGGTAGATGATATTACAAAATTAGGATAAGTTCCTGTAATGGTTGTAGCTCCTTGTCCTGTGAGTGTTATAGGTTGATCTGGCGCTGTATTGGTGATAACGTTTCCGGTAATTTGTATTCCGTTGCCAGCGGTGTAAGTTTGTGCATTAGCAGCTTTTTCGGCAAATAGTGCATACGGGACGCTAAGTAGTTGAGTAGTTCCCATTTCAACATAGTTATTTCCACCTGTAACATCAATTTCAACTTTTAAGAAGTAAGGGCTGTTTTGCCAGTTAATGTTTGCAAAGTTACCAGTAATGGGTGTTCCATTACCAACAGCTAAAACAACCATTCCGAGCTGGTTTGTGATGGTTTGATGTTGTTCTACGTAAACGGTGTTCCCATTTATATTACCTTGAATAATAGAAAACTGGAAGCTAACATTTTGATTAGGAATAATATTTCCATTAGCATCTCTAACTACAGCTTGGTATGAAATGCCTTGAGGTGCCTGTGCAAAAACAGACACGCTAAATAAAACCAATAAACTAAAAATAATAGTTGTTGTTTTCATAGCTTATTAATGTTTAATTACTTCAAAAGAAAATTGTTCGTTAATTTCTTTACAATAAATATTCAATAAATATTTTCCAGCAGCAACGTTTTTCATAGGAAGTGATAATAAATGTTTTTCGTTAATAAGTTGTATGTGCGAAATGATAAGTTTTCCTGTAATGTCGTATAAATTTGAGCTTATGGCAAGTGTTTGTGAACTGTTGTTTTTTATGTATAATTCGTCATTACCAGGATTGGGAAATATATTGATGTTAAAAGAGCTATTGGTTTGTGGTTTTATTTGCATGATGTTATAGTATGGCTGCTGATAGCCCTGTGTTAAGGTATTATTTGAGTGTATTAGCATATGTTTTATGTTTCCACAAATAATATAGTTTAATTGTATGTTGTTTTTTAAGGCGTATTTACTATAATAAGTAATTACGTTTGTTTTAACTTCTTTAAAATAAAAACATGTTAATAATGAATTGATTAAAAATAGATAAAAAATTTTTATCACAATAGATATTTTTATTTTTGCAAAAATAATAACTTTTTAAAAAAAAAATAAATTAAGAAAAAAATTCAAATGAATTTAGGAAAAAGATACTTTTTTGTATTTTATCGTACATTATTTCATCGTTTTCAATAAATAGAACATGGTTCCTGTATTTAGTAATAAAATCTTCTAATATGGGGCTGGTTTTAAGTGGCCTTCTAAACTCAAGTGCTTGTGCTGCATTAAATAACTCGATGGCTAATATTTTTTTTGTATTTTGAGCAACTTTATATGCTTTTGTTGCAGAGTTTGCGCCCATGCTAACGTGATCTTCTTGCCCTTGCGATGATTCTATACTGTCCACAGATGCAGGGGTACATAAAATTTTGTTTTGATTAACTATAGAAGCAGCAGTGTATTGTGGTATCATAAATCCTGAGTTTAATCCGGGATGTTTAACTAAAAATGCTGGTAGTCCTCTTTTTCCGCTTAAGAGTTGATAAGTTCTTCGTTCAGAAATATTTCCTAATTCAGCTAATGCAATGCTCAAACTATCGAGCGAAATGGCTAATGGTTGTCCATGAAAATTGCCAGCTGAAATAATCAAATCTTCGTCGGGAAATATTGTTGGGTTATCGGTAACTGCGTTTATTTCTTTATTTACTACATTTGAGACGTATTCAATAGTATCTTTACTTGCACCGTGAACTTGCGGAATACATCTAAATGAATACGGGTCCTGAACATGTTTTTTTTCTTTATTAACAATTTGACTGCCTTCTAAAATTTTTAAAATTCTTTTGGCTGTAATTTCTTGTCCTTTGTGTGGTCTTATACTTTGAATTAGAGGATGAAAAGGTTCTATTCTTGCATCAAAAGCTTCTATTGATATAGCTGCTATAATATCTGCTAAATAAGAAATTTTAAATGCTTCTAAAACTGTACAAACGGCATAAGCTGCCATGAATTGTGTTCCATTTAGTAAAGCAAGCCCTTCTTTAGATTTTAGGTTAATAGGTTCCCATCCAAGTTTTTTATAAACATCAGAAGTTTTGTATTTGTTGTTGTTGAAATATACTTCTCCCATACCTATTAGTGGTAATGATAAATGAGCAAGTGGCGATAAATCGCCTGATGCACCTAAAGAACCTAATTCGTAAATAACAGGTAAAACATTGTGATTGTACATATCAACTAAACGTTGAACTGTGGATAATTGTACGCCGCTATGTCCTTGAGATAATGATTGTATTTTTAATAAAATCATAAGTTTTACAATATGTAAGGGTACTTCATCGCCAGTTCCACAAGCGTGCGACATAACAAGATTTTTTTGTAGAGTAGCTAATTCGTCTAGAGAAATACTAACATCACACAGTGCACCAAAGCCTGTTGTTACGCCATATATTGGGTAAGGATAGTTATTTATTTTGTTATCGAGATATTCACGACATTTTATTATTTTTTGTTTAGCATTTTCTGACAATTCAATTTTTATATCGTTTTTTAGTAGCTTATTTATAGTTTCAAAATCTAATGGCTTTGTTGAAATATAAAATATTTCCATATTTAATAAATTTAAATTTAACAAACTATGAATTAATGGGAAAATAAAAAATGCAAATCAATTAAAATAGATTCGTTCTGTTTAATTTAATGATGTATAAAAGCAGGAATATCATTTTAAATTTTTTGCAAAAATAGTCAATATTTCAAATTAATTGATAAAATAAATTATGAATTATTTTTTTGAAAATTTTCATAATATGCGTTGAGTATAATTTCGGCAGCCTCTATTGGATTTATTTGATTATTAATGACTTTATCTTCATAGTTTTTTAAAAGTTGTTGAACTTGTTTATTCGACATAAAATTTTCTTTAAGTAAATCTAATATAGATTCGTACATCCAGTGTTTAGCTTGATTTTTTCGGCGTTTTTCAAATGTTTGGTTCGATTTGGTAAAGTTAATATAATTTTGTATTATTTCTAATAATTCGTTCATTCCATAACCTGTTATTGACGAGCAAATACAAACTTGTGGTTTCCATCCCGATTCTGATAAAGGTAAATAGTGTAGTGCATTTTTGTATTCGTTTGCGGCTATTTCGCATTTACGAATGTTATTACCATCGGCTTTTGTAATTGCAATGACATCGGCCATTTCCATAATTCCTCTTTTAATGCCTTGTAGTTCATCGCCTGCACCGGCTAGCATAAGTAAAAGGAACATATCAACCATATTGAAAACAACGGTTTCGGATTGCCCTACACCAACCGTTTCAATTAGAATAAAATCAAATCCGGCAGCTTCGCAAAGGATAATAGATTCTCGGGTTCTTCGAGCAACACCTCCTAATGTACAGCTCGAAGGACTTGGGCGTATAAAAGCATTAGGATTGACCGATAAAGATTCCATTCGTGTTTTATCGCCTAGAATGCTTCCTTTGCTTCGCTCACTACTTGGGTCCACTGCTAAAACAGCTACTTTATGATTTTTTTTAATAATAAGCTGTCCAAAATACTCTATAAATGTACTTTTACCTACACCAGGCACTCCTGTAATTCCTAAACGAAAGGAGTTACCGGAGTATGGTAAACACTGTTGAATAATTTTTTGTGCAGTATAGCGATGTTCTTTTAAATTACTTTCGACAATTGTTATAGCCTGACTTAGAATGCTTAAATCTTTGCGTAATATGCCTTCTACGTAATAATCGGGCGAATTTATTTTATTTTTTTTCTTGAATTTAAAATATGGATTGATGTTGGGAGGTTGTTCAACACCTTGATTGACTTTAAGAGCAGTTTTTGATTTTTTTTTATTCATTAACTAAAGTAATGTTTTGTTTAACTAGTTCGTTTGCAAAATTATATCCTGTTTCAACAAATAAATGTTTATTAAATGGAATAAATTTTGCAATTAAACCATCGTTAAATGGTTTTAGTTTTAATTCTTTAGCTGTAGCATTAATAATTTTAACTGCTTCTCCACTCCATCCATAACTTCCAAACGACATAAATAGCTTACGGTTATCGCGTACAGGGTTGACAACTGCAAAAAAGCGATAAACCGGTAATAGTGTATTTTGGTTAATTGTTGGTGAACCTATCATTATTCCATCGGCTAAGGTTAATAAAGAATCCATTTCGCCTAGTTCCATTTTTTCGATGTCGGCAAGAATCACTTTGCATTCGTTGTTTTTTTGTATGCCTTCTGCAAGAGCTTGTGCCATTTGTTTGGTATAACCATAAGCTGATATGTAAATAATTAAAACTGTTTTTTCTTTATGAGTTGTTTTTTCGATGTGTTCGTTAGAATATTTTTTGGTTAATTCTACCATTCTTTTCCAGTTTGAGCGAAGTATTGGTCCGTGCCCTGTACAAATGGTTTTTATTGGAAGTTTTTCAATTTTTTCGATAGCTTTTATCATAAATTTGCTAAATGGTTTTAATATAACGTTGAAGTAATATTTAAAAGCATCGTCGTAGTTTGGTACTTCATCGTCGAAGATTTTCTCGCTGCAATAATGTGCTCCAAAAGAGTCGCAAGTAAATAATATTTCATCTTCAACAAGGTATGTGTACATTGAATCTGGCCAATGTAAATTTGGTGCCGCTATAAATTTTAATGTTTTGTTTCCCAATGAAATGGTATCGTTATCTTTTACAATAATATTTTTAAAAGGAACGTCAACCATATCTTGTAGGTAACGTATGGCATTTCCACTGCCTACAACAACGGCCTGTGGAGCTATGCGTAATAAATGTCTTAAAGCACCTGAATGATCTGGTTCGGTATGATTTAAAATAATATATTCTATATCACTTGGATTTGTAACAGATTCAATTTTTTGTAAATATTCGTCTTTAAAGGTTTCTTTTACAGTTTCTACTATTGCTTTTTTTTCGGCATTGATAAAATAAGAATTGTAAGTAGTACCATACAATGTTTCCATTACAATATCGAAAGTAACAATATCAAAATCTAAAGCACCAATCCATTTAACATCATTTGTAATATCAACAATTTTAGCTGTCATATTCTTATTTTTTTAATTTTTGTAAAAGTATAGCTTTTTAATTGGTTTTTCAATGATATTACATAATTTTTAAGATTTATTAAAATATTTACACAAACTAGTTAAAAAACACGATTCACATAAAGGTTTACGAGCTTTGCATATATATCTTCCGTGTAAAATAAGCCAATGATGAGCTAAGGGTATATCTTTTTCTGGAATATTTTGGCTTAACATTTTTTCAACTTTTAAAAAAGATTTTGTTTGTTCTACAAGTCCTATTCTTTGAGCAACTCTGAAAACATGTGTATCTACAGCAAGTGTCGGTTTTTTGTATAATACCGATAAAATAACATTTGCCGTTTTTCTGCCAACACCTGGTAATTTTGTTAATTCTTCGAAAGTTTCTGGGACGTTTCCGTTATATTTTTCGACCAAATATTTAGAAATAGAGTATAAATATTTTGCTTTAGAATTAGGATAGGAACAAGATTTTATAAGCTCATATATATCTTTTTCGCTAGCTTTATACATTTCTGATGCTGTTGGGAATTGTTTAAAAAGCTTAGATGTTATTTGATTTACACGTGTATCGGTACATTGAGCCGAAAGTACAACTGCAACAAGTAGTTGGAAAGGGTTTTTATATTTAAGTTCTGTTTCAGGCAAAGGATTATGTTTACGAAATAAATCGAAAACTTTTTTGTAAAATTGTGTATTATTTTCTTTCATAAAGTGCAAAGTTATAAAATATGTTATTTGGTCTTATAGGAAAAAAACTAAGTCATTCGTTTTCGGCTATTTTATTTAAAGAAAAATTCAAAAGAAAGTACGATTATAAATTGTTTGAAATAGAAAATGCAAGCGAGGTACTAAAGCTAATGGCAAATGAGATAGATTTAAGAGGTTTAAATGTTACGATACCATTTAAAGAGGAAATTATAAAATATTTGAATCATCTCGATTCTGTGGCATTAAAAATAGGTTCTGTTAATACTTTGTTCATTGATAAAAATATAATTATTGGTTACAATACAGATTTTATAGGTTTTGAAAAAGCATATATGAAAGAGTTGATAAAAAAACATAAATTGGCTTTAATTATAGGGACAGGTGGGTCTGCAAAGGCTATTGCATTCACGCTTAATAAATACGGTATTCCTTACAAGTTTGTTAGTAGAACAATACGTAATAGCGAAACTATTTTATATGAAAATATTAATAATTTTGCAAAAGATTGTACTATGATTATAAATGCGACTCCTGTTGGGATGTATCCAGATGTAAGTAAAATGCCTGATATTACGATAGAAATATTTAATAATAAGCCGGTAGTTATAGATATAATTTACAATCCTAATAAAACTATGTTACTTGAAAAAGCCGAAAAATTTGGTTGTAAAATATATAATGGAATGCAAATGTTAAAATTACAAGCATACGAAAGCTGGAAAATATGGGGTATCGTATAATAATATTGTTAATTTTATCAATATCTTTTTTATCGTGCAGAGTTCATTTAAAAGAGCTGCGTTCTACAAGTCAATTATGGTGTGTGCCACAAAATAACTTGTACGGAATTAATTACCATCTAACATTAAAAACATTAGCCGATTATAATAAAATAAAAATTGATAGTTTATGGTTACATAATAGCTGGATTAAAAATTTTCATTATTCTGTAATTGGTAAATCGAATACTGAAACAAGATTTTTTAAAGGCGATACTGTTTTGGTTAGCATAAACATAATGGACACATTAAGCAGTGGAATTATACTTGTGAAATATTCTTTTAAAAACAAATCGAGAACAGTTATTATTAAAAATATAAAGAATTTAAAAAGTTTATGTTATTAGAAATTTGTTTAATAAAGTATTAAGAAAATTTTCACTATTATTTATAATACTCAGTTTAAAGTTTAATAAATTTTAAAAAATGAAAATATTGTTTTCCGTCATATACAAATTCTTAAATAATTGCGAAGTTTAAATTAAGCTATTTCGGTTAAAAGATTTAAACCTGATTATAAAGCGTTACATAAACCTAAAAAGTAAATTTTAAAAGCTAATTTATTATTATTATTTTTGCCTAAATAATTTGCTATGTATAATTCATTTATCGTAAAATACAGCTTATTTATTAGTTTGTTAATATGCCTTTATTATAATGCTACTGGTCAGGAAGTTGCAAAATCGAAAGAAATAGAAGTTGTTCAAGGTAAAAAGTATTATATTCATACTGTAAAAAAAGGAGAAACACTTTATAGCATAGCTAAAGCTTATGAAGTAACAGTTGATGCTATTGCTTACGAGAATCCAGATGTTTTTAACGGTATAAAACCAGATCAAAAGATACGCATACCTATACAGGCTACGCCACATAATAAAAAGGAACACGAGGTACAAAAAGGCGAAACATTGTATGGTATAGCTAAAAAATATGGTACTACAATAGAAGAAATTGTTCAATTAAATCCGGATGTTTCAAAAGGTATTCAGGTAGGTCAGAAAATAATTATTCCCGTTAGAGCAGAAACGTCGGCCGATTATCGCGACGAAAAACCTAAAAAATCAAGTAATGTTAATAATAACATAATTAAACATACTGTAAAAAAAGGAGAAACAATTTATGGTTTATGTAAAATGTATGGCATTAGCCAAGAAAAATTTTATGAACTAAACCCTGATGTAAAGCAGTACGGATTAAAAGAAGGTCAGGAAATTTTAATTTCAACATCAAATCAGGAAATTGTGAATACTCCAAAAAATCAACCGAAAACCGACGAAAAAAAATTAGAACACGAACAAAAAGTTCTTGTTAATAAGGATGAATCTGTAGAAACAGAAATTAACTGTTTGTCTTTACTAGCACCGAATAGAAATGTAAAAATTGCGTTTTTTATTCCTTTACAGAACGATATGTTAACAATTGAAAATGAAGAAGCAACAAGCGATCCCAACTTTAAACTTTCTCCGAAACCATACTTAGAATTTTATGAAGGTTTTTTAATGGCATTAGATAGTATTCGCAGGAAAGGACTAAGTGTTGATGTATTATTATTTGAAGCAAGACGCGATTCATCAAAAATTTTTAATATTTTAAATGAAAAAAAACTCGAAGACGTTGACTTAATTATAGGTCCGTTTCATGAAAACATATTTGAAATAGTAGCTTCTTGGGCTCAAAAGAAAAATATCCCAATTATTAACCCTGTTTCTTCTACAAATATGTCATTGTTTAATTATTCTACAGTAATTCAGCTTAATACAACGCTTAATTCACAGTTAGACCAATATATTAAGTTTATTGCTAGTTTCGATACATTAAATGTTGTAATTGTACATTCTAATTCTAATGAAGAAAATCAAATAATATCTTTATTTAAAAGACAGTATTTAAAGGAATTTACAAATAATTTTAAAACTAAACTACCTGTTGTAAAAGATATAAATTATTATCAGGTTGGTATTGATGGACTTGAAAAGACATTAAGTCGTTCAAAAATAAACTTAATTTTTATTCCTTCTCAATCGCAGACTTTTGTAATAAATTTAATGACTAAATTGAATGAACTGACTAAATCGTATAAACTTTTGTTAACATATATGCCTACTTGGAAAAAGTTTGAAAATAACTTTGAACTTGAACATTTGTTTAATTTGAATATGTTTGCCTTCCAACCTTTTTATATAAATTATTTTGACGATGAAGTGAAAAAATTTGTAAAAAATTACAGATTATTTTTTAAAACAGAACCTAGCCGCTTAAGTTTTCTTGGTTACGATACAGGTATATACTTTTTAAGTTTAATTCAAAAATACGGAAAAGATTTTATATCGTGTATAAACAACAATAACGCGCAAACTCTTTCAACAAAGCTGTATTTTGAAAAAACAGGAAAAAAAGGTGGATATGAAAACAAAGGACTTTATATTATTAGATACGATAATTCTGAAAATACAACAATACTCACAAATATAATTACCGAAAACATGCTTATGCCACTTTACATTCAACCTATAGAAATTAGAAAAGTTCAAAAGTATTAAATTAAAAAAAAGAATTATTTTATTCTTAATATTGACTAAAATGTGTTGAACTGTAAGGTGTGATTTAGTTAGTTGTTCCTTAAAAATTTATTTTTTTAATTAATCACAGAGTTCACGGAGTAACACATAGTATCGCAGAGAAAAAAAACTCTGTGCTTTCTATGTGTTCTCTGTGGTGAAAAAAACAACGAAAGTTACAAAGTGTTACACAGAAAAAACTTTCGTTTCTCAAAAAAATGCAATGTTTATAATTCCAAATTACTAAATCTTGCAAAATTTTTACTAAAAAATTAGTTTTAATTTATTAACAATCAAAGGTTTATTATGTTAATAAGGGACAACTAGTTAGGATTGTTACAAATTAAGTAGTTTAGTTTTAACAATTTGTTTTAAAAGTTATCTTCAATAATGTAAGTTAAAAGGTCTGTCATGCTAATACCATAATGAGCTGCTTGTTGTGGAACAATACTAGCTTCTGACATGCCAGGGATAGTGTTTATTTCTAGAAAATAAATTTGTTCATTTTTTATTATGTAATCAATTCTTACCACACCTTTACAACCTAAGAAATCATAAATTTGCGATGTGTATTCTTGGCATAGTTTATAAATTTTTTCCGGAATACGTGCTGGAGTAATTTCTTCAGACATTCCGGGTGTGTATTTTGCTTCGTAGTCGAAAAATTCCTTTTTTGGTATTATCTCTGTTATTGGAAGTACTGCTGAAAATGATTTTGTTTTTACTACGCCGCAAGATACTTCGGTTCCTTGAATAAATTCTTCTATAATAATTTCGTTGTCTTCTTTAAAAGCTTTTTTTAAGGCTTCGTCAAACTCATCTTTTGTTTTAACTTTTGAAGTGCCACAACTACTTCCACCGTTGTTTGGTTTTACAAAAACGGGAAGCCCAAGTTTTTGTAAAATTTTTTCTTTATTTATAGGTTCATTATTTCTTAACAAAACAGATTTTGCCAAATTTACAGATAAATTTTGTAACGAAAGTTTACAAAAATATTTGTTAAATGTTAAAGCCGAAACCAACGACGGACAAGTAGAATGAGGTATTCCCAACATTTCTAAATAACCTGGCAATAAACCATTTTCGCCAGGTAAACCGTGTATGATTATGTAGGCATAATCGAATTTTAGTTTTATACCATTGTCAATAATACTGAAATCGTTGAGGTCTATTCTTATACCGTTTTCGTCGGGGTAATAAAAACCTTTTTTTGAAACTAATATAGGAAAAATATTGTAGCGATTTTTATCGAGCCAATTTATTATTTGCCTGGAACTTCTTACAGATATATCGTATTCCGACGAGTAACCGCCATATAATATGGCTATGTTTCTTTTCATATGAATTAAAATTTAAGCTAAAATAAGTTTAAACTTACAAATAACATTATGTTTTTGCAAAAAGTTATTAACTAAAATACTAAAAAATTATTTATTATGTAATTTGTTTATGTTTAGATATTTTTAAGCTTATTTGCTTGTAGTAAAGTAAAATATTTTAAAAATAAGTAACTAAATATTTTTAAAATTGATTGAAAATTCACAACTGCTTTAAAAATTACATATTTTTGTAAAATTTTATATAATATGATTTCTGTGTTGGTGGTTATAAATCCCAAAGCAGGCACAAAGACAAAAAAAAATCTGGAAGAGATAATAAAAAAGTTTTTCGAAGGGAAGGGAATTGTAGAATTTTTATACTGGCAATCTGCCGATGAAGATATAACAGAAAAAGTAAAAAGACAAATAAGAAACAGGCAGTACGATACTGTAGTTGTTTGTGGTGGAGATGGAACTGTTAATCGTGTGTCTCAGGCACTTTTATACGGTAAAGAAAAACTTGCTATTATTCCGATTGGCTCTGGCAATGGATTAGCACGACATTTAAACATAGGTATGAACATAAAAAAAGCTTTAAAAGTTGCTATTTATGGTAAGGTTAAAGAAATAGATGCTGTTCGGATAAATGAAAATTATTATTTCTGTACGGCTGGTGTCGGTTTCGATGCTCAGGTAGCGCATCTTTTTGCAAATGCAGAAAAAAGAGGTTTATTAACATACGTTCGTATGGTTTTAGTTTCGTTTTTTAACTATAAACCTAAAAACTATTTTATAAAGTGCGACGATATTGAATTTAAAACAGAAGCTTTTTTTATTACAGTTGCTAATGCTAATCAATGGGGTAATAATGTTAAAGTAGCACCTTTAGCTAATATTTCCGATGGTTTGTTTAATTTGGTGATTTTAAAATCTTTTAAGTGGTATCATTTACCATCAATAGCTTTTAGGTTACTTACTAATTCATTTCATCTTTCAAAAAGAGTATTAAATTTAACGGGAAAAGTAGTATCAATAAAGTTTGAAGATAAGGAAATACAAGGACATTTCGATGGAGAGCCTGTTATGTTTTCAGAAAAAGTTGTATGTCGAATTGAAAATAAAGCATTAAAAGTCATAGTTCCGTAAATGCAGTATGATGAAAAAATAGAATATAAAAGACTATTTTTGTCGGCATTTATACCATTGATGTATGTTTTAATACTATGGCTCATACACTTTTTACAATTTGCCTTTCATATAAATTTGACACATTTTGGTGTTTATCCGTTAAAATTAGAAAGCTTAATAGGAATATTATTTTCGCCACTTATTCACGGAAATTGGGAACATTTAATTTCTAATACAGTTCCATTAATTGTATTAGGTACAATTTTGTTTTATTTTTATCCAAAGTCTGCTGTAAAAGTTTTTATTTTATTGTATTTTATAACAACTATTTGGGTTTGGTTTGGTGCAAGACAAGCATATCATATTGGTTCGAGCGGAATAATTTATGGTTTAGCTTCGTTTATTTTTACCTGTGGCGTTTTGCTTAGAAGCGTGGCTTTGTTATCGGTTTCTTTGTTAGTTGTGTTTTTATATGGTAGTTTAATATGGGGATTGTTTCCTATAAACTGGAAAATATCTTGGGAATCGCATATTTCGGGCTTTATTTTGGGTATTATTTTGGCATTCTATTACAGAAACGAAAATCGTTACCTTGAACAAATACCAGACTGGATGAATGAAGAAAACGACGACGATGAAATAAATAACTATGTAGAAAGTAGCGATGAAAACGATGCTAAAAAGCTTTCTTAAAAAATAATTGCAAACTATTGTTATAATGGTATTTTTTATTGATGTAGCTTAATGGATTTGAATAAAACAATTGTATTTCCCATTTGTTGCTATTTCTATAACAAATACTAATAAAAGGATTAAATGTCGAAAAGCCGAAAAGAATTGTACCAGTGTTTATGTCTAAATTTGATCTTAACGCTAATGTTTGCGATAAACATAATTCGGGTATAGATTGTTCGGTATGGAAAACGAAAGTTATTGCTGCAAAACTTTCTTTAAATATTTTATGTTTCCATTTTTTAGAAAAAGAAGCACGCATTATTTCTGGTAATTTTAAATAGGAAAAATTAGTATCAATAAAAGATTTGTAATAATTAACAAGACTATCGTTATTTAAAAGACCAGATTGAAATGTTTGCTGATTGAGTATGTTTTGAATTTCAATACCTTCGAAACGAATAGTTGTGTCTATGCGTGCATATTGACTATTTGTGTTCAATCTGGTAAAACCAAGCTGATAAATTTGAAAAGAAATACAGGTTTGCTTTTCGAGGTGATTCCATTTAAGCCCCATATTAAATGATAAGCCGGGATTGTATTGTTTACTTGCCTGATATAAGCCATTTAAAAAAACGTCTATGTAAGTACCATCTTCGGCTGTAAAAATGGAACCTTGTGGAATATTTAAGTACTGAACTTCTTTAAATACGTGAAAGTTTATATCGAAAATTGCTTTTAAAAGAAAAGAACTATACCAGTAATTTTTAAAAAGTCCAAATGTTAAACTGTAAAAATTAAGATAATAAAATTTAGATGAATTGAAGTTTATTTTCTTGCCTGCATATAGTTTATTTCCGTATAATATCATTTTAATTAAGTCTTTATTAGTCATTAACGAGAACCATTGTTTATAACTTGTTGATAGATGAATGCCTGTATTATCGCTTCCAAAAAGGCTATCGGGTTGATGGTAATAATGAGCTTCATTTAACCATTCGTATTGAGCTAAAATTTTGTTTTTATATGGATTGTAATCTTTAATTTGATTGGTTATATATTTATTTTGAATTAAATTATGAATAAACGGATATGAAAAACTATTCGATTGTGATATGTATTGTGTATTTAATAAGTAGTTGTTTCCTTTGTTATCAGGGAAATGAAACAGATTATTGTTAGGTAGCATTTGCGAATAAGCAAAATTTATGTAAAAAATACAACAGATAAGTATAATTGTTTTATTGTTCATTGTGGCTTTGTATCAATTATATAATTGAAGTCTCCAATAAGTTTTAAGTGAATTTTGTAAAAATCGTAAATTTTAATGTGTTGATTTTGTGGCATAGTATTGAATTGTGCTTTGATTAAAAAATACTTAGATTTTAAAATGTTGTTAAGTTTAGTTTTGCCAAGTGGTATAATGTTTTTCGAAATAAATGGATTTTCTACTCTTTGGGTTAAATTATTAATTTGTCCTGCAAATATAGAAAAAGGCATAACGTGTAACGAGTCGAACACAACTTTATTAGAATCCATTGCATATATGTAAACATCTATTTTTATTGGAAAATAATTTTTAGAATGTAAGATGATGTTACCATCTTGAATATTTTGAGTGTTAATGTTTTTGAAATTAGTTTGAACAGTATCGCAAAGAATAAGTTTATTGGCATAAAACGATAATGGTACTTCAATATTTAGTTTAGCAGATATTTTATCGTCAGAATATACAAAATCGTTTGCTGTTGCTGGTAGTGGCATAGGAATTTGTTCGTTAACTTTTAATTTAAAGTTGTATTTAATGTTATTTGGTAAAATGCTAATCAAATCGTTTATGTTTGAATTATTATGATTAACTTCAAATGTGTTTATTGTAGGAATTACATCAATTTGTGAATTTTGCGGGTCGTTAGGTTTTTGTAGAGTAAAAGGTGTGTTTAAAACAGAACCTTGTAAAGTAATTTGTTGATTTTGTATAGAATTTTCAGCAGTTAATTCATCTATATAAGCTTTTGCTGTTGTTCCAATCTGATTTTCTAATGTAATACTAAAATTAGCTTGATTAAAATGTAACGTTTGTACTTGCAAGTTATTTATAAATGAAAATCCAGAGCTTCCGTTAATATTTAGTTCTTTGTAACCAAAAAAGCCTCTTATGTATTCAGGAACAATATTTAAAAATCGGCAAGTTGCAGAAATACTATCGTTCTTGGTTAAAGTTATAAATTCACCTGTAGAGTCAATAGAAGCAGTTAATTTGTAATACAAAGTATTAACAGTATCTTGATCAATAATGTTATTATTATTCAAATCGCCTTGTATTACCTCAAATTCGTGTATTCCTCTAAATTTTATTTTGTATTGGCTGAAATCTATTTCACGACTTATATGCGAAGCAGTTATTCCATCTGATGCTGGTATTGTTATTTGAAGTTGTAATGGCTGTCCATTTTTTTTGGCAGCAGGTAATTGAAAGTCTATATGAAGATTTTGTTTTATTGTATTGTAAAAGTTTAATTCAAGAATTCCTGTTTTTATCCAAGTTTCAGTAATTTGCATACTGTCGGGCAAATTAAATTTTAAAACGTTGTTATATTTTAGTAATTCTTGAGAAGGAAATCGTGCAATTGCCGAATCTATTTCTAAATTTTTTAAACTAACAATGGCAGTGGCTGATTGACTAGTATCAATAGTTACTGGTATTACCGTACCAGGTGATGAAACTGTAAAATATGCAAATAACAAGCTGTCTATTACAATGTTATTAAGGGTAATTGATTTAGATTGTTGAGTGTTTGGATGTATAAGCTGAAATTGGTCGCTTATAAGCACTTCTTGTGTTGATGCTTTTTCTAATTTAAAAGCCAAATTTGTAAGTGCTATTGGGAGTTGGTTTTTTATAGTAATTTCAAGTGTTGCTTGACGTATGTATATGTATTTAAAATAATTTCCAAGATCTATTTCGACACTATCGTACTGAAAAGGTCCAAAACTTGTAAGCTGAGTAGGTTGTCCTGTATTGTGTGCTGTCATAATTGCTGTATAAAGAGGACTTGAACTTCCGTTTTGCTCTTTGTCTTTCATTGCAATACTTCCCATCGAAACACTGTAGTTGTAGTTAAACGGGTTTAATGATATTTGGTTTAGGTTAACTACATATTGAAAATTCGTATCGGGTAGTTTTATTAAAGTATCTAATGTAAAATCTGCTAATCTGGTTTGATAAACTAAAGATATGGTGTTATCTGAATTAATTTTTTCTAAACTGTCAGCTAATAAGTCGGTAATACTCAATTGTGTAAAAGCAATAGGTACAAGCAAATCGGTATCCCAAGATGGTTTAATATCGTCTTTTTTACACGAAAAAAATAAAAATAGGATTAAAAAAGTAATAAAAAAATATTTCATATAACTTTGACGCACAAATATAACCAAAAGTTGTTTTTTATTAAATATTAAAACAGCTAATAAAAAGTTATCTTTGCAACAAATTTTTGTTTATGAAAATATCATACAATTGGTTAAGAAGATACATTAGTATAGATATTCCACCACAACGTATAGCCGATATTTTAACATCAATTGGATTAGAAGTTGAATCGGTAGAGGACTATCAAAATATAAAAGGAGGTTTACAGGGAGTTGTTGTAGGCAAGGTACTTGAATGTAAAAAACATCCCAATGCCGATAAACTTACATTGACAAAAGTAGATGTTGGAAATAATACTATTTTGGATATAGTATGTGGCGCACCGAATGTCGCCGAAGGGCAAAAAGTTGCAGTAGCACTTATAGGCGCTAGAATTTTTAAAGGAAATGAATCTGTTGTAATAAAAGAAACAACTATTAGAGGAGCTAAATCGCAAGGAATGATATGTGCCGAAGATGAAATAGGATTAGGTGAATCTCATACAGGAATACTTATTTTAGATAATAATTTAAAGCCAGGAACTTTATTAAAAGATGTTTTTCCTGTATATGAAGATGTTGTCTTTGAAATAGGAATAACACCAAATCGTACCGATGCTTTATCGCATTACGGTGTTGCGCGCGACCTTGCTGCTTATTTACAACACGAGTCTCCTGTTATTCTCGAAAAACCTGAAGTAAAAGAATTATCAATAGTAGATAATCAATTGCCAATAGAAGTTATTGTCGAAAATATAGAAGCTTGTCCACGATATTGCGGGTTGGTAATTAGTAATGTCGAAATAAAAGAATCGCCCGAATGGTTAAAAAATTATTTGTTAGCAATAGGCCAAAGACCTATAAATAATGTTGTAGATATTACTAATTTTGTACTACACGAGACCGGACAACCATTGCATGCTTTCGATTACGATAAAATAAAAGGTAATAAAGTAAGAATAAAAACATTTCCCGAAAATACAACTTTTGTAACATTAGATGGTGTTGAGCGAAAATTATCTGATTCTGACTTAATGATAGCAAATGATTTTGAGCCAATGTGTATAGCTGGTGTTTTTGGAGGTCTGGAAAGCGGTGTTACTTTTCAAACAACAAATATTTTCTTAGAAAGTGCTTATTTTAATCCGATGTGGATTCGTAAAACATCACGTCGTCATGGTCTTTTTACTGAAAGCTCTTTCCGTTTTGAAAGAGGCGCTGACATTAATAATACTGTATATGCGTTAAAACGTGCTGCTAATTTAATTATAGAAATATGCGGCGGTAAAGTGGCATCTAATTTAATTGATGTATATCCTAATAAAATTCAGAATGTTACTATTGAACTTGAATATACTTATATTGATGAAGTAATCGGAAAAATTATACCCAAAAAAAGAATAAAAGAAATATTAAATTCATTAGAAATAACAATTCTTGCCGAAAAAGAAAAAAGCTTATTACTCGAGATACCAACGTATAGAGTTGATGTAACCAGACCAATAGATGTTGTAGAAGAAATTTTACGCATATATGGTTTTAACGAGGTAGAAGTTTTATCAAAAATAATGTTGAGTATTACACAAGGCTACGATTATGAAAAAGAAAAATGGCAAAATGTAATTTCTGATTTTCTTGTATCGAACGGCTTTTACGAAATAATGACAAATTCACTTTCAAAACAAATGTATTACAAAGACAATAAAGAATATCCTATTGACTATTCAGTTACACTTTTAAATCCTTTAAGTCAAGATTTATCTGTATTACGTCAAAATTTGTTATATACTGGTTTGGAAGTTGTTGCTTATAACATTAACCGCAAGCAAACAGACATAAAATTGTTTGAATTTGGCAAAATATATTTGCTTTCGGAAATAGATAAAAACGAAAAAGTTGAAAATTATATTGAAGAAAATAAATTAGCTTTATTTTTAACTGGCAACATTTCACCACAATCGTGGTTAGAAAAAGAAAGAAAAACAAATTTTTATTTTTTAAAACGTTGGGTCGATAGTATTATAAAACGATTTAACATAAGTGTTACATCCTTATCAGAAACAAGTTCAAGTATTTTTCAATATGGTTTGGTTTATTTTAATAAGAATACTCCATTAGTTTCATTTGGCAAGTTGTCTGACAATTGTTTGAATACTTTTGATATTAAACAGGAGGTATATTTTGCAGAATTCAATTGGGACAGATTAATTTGTTTAGCTCGTCAGCAAGAAGTTATATTTAAGGAACTTCCAAAATATCCTGTAGTTCGTAGGGATTTGGCTATGATTATTTCAAAAGATGTTAATTATAGTCAATTAGAAAAGATTGCATATAAATATTGTAAACCTTTGTTAATAGATGTTAATTTGTTTGATGTTTACGAAGGTGAATCTATTGGTAAAGAAAAGAAATCGTATGCTATGAGTTTTATTTTACAATCAAGTGAACGAACTTTAACTGATGCTGAAATAAATAAAACAATGGAAACTCTTATGAAAGCATACGAAAAGGAGGTAGGTGCTATTATTCGTATGTAGTTTTAAGTTCTTTAATTAGTGATGTTTCTGCTATGTTAATCAATAGACCATAAGAAAAATCGAAGTATTTTCGTTGATAATCAAAATAGCTTTCGAATTGTAAAGCAAAAAATAAGTTTTTCCATTCTAATTTTTTGTAACGGAATTTGAATAAAATTAAGTTTTTAACCGGTTCTTGATATGCAACGTATTTTCTTGACAAAGATTGATATAATGGCTCTCCTACGGGCGAATAGTAAAATGTTCCGAACCAATAACCACTATATAACTCTATGTTTTTAGAATGAAAATATACATTTGAGTAAATACCATATCCATCAGTATAATGTAATAGTTTTTTGTGCGACACATCATTAAATTGTGTGTAGTAACTGTACAATCCAATTTTATTTTTTTCAAATTTTATTGATAAATCTATTCCGCTAGCCCAGTTAAAATACGTTTGCAATGGTGAATTGTCAACTTCTACTTGCCCGCCTTTATGTTTTGCAACAAAGTTTATAGGTAAAAGTATATCTATAGATTCTTTGTTACTCATTAAGATTATTTTGCTGTTGTTTCCTATTATAAATTCTTCCTTAAAATTATCGTTTGGTAAAATAAACTTTTCCCAATTCAACCATAGGTCGGATTTCAATTTTGTGTTGTTGTATATAAACTGTAAACCTGTTTCAGGTTTGTTTAAATAAAAATAGTCGGTGCTGTATAGTGGTTCTATAAGTTGATGAAAATTGTAACCATAAATATATCCAGCTACCATTGTTAGTTTTGTATTAAACTGGTATAAAACACGATAAAAAATTGAGTTTATAAATAAATTGTGTTTTCCATTAAATATTCTACCATACCAACCAAACGAAAATATGGTTTTAGGATTAAATTTAAAACTTATATAAGGGTTTATGTTTGTTCCTATAAAAGTTATACCATCGTATAGTTCGTTAAAATATTCGTTATTTCGTAAAAAGTTTTCACTGTTGAATTGAAAAAATAGCGAACGATTAATAATACTTGTATCTTTCTGGAAAGCTATATTATTACAAATAAATTGGCTATAATATTTTATAAAAATAAAATAGAAGATACACGTAAAATAAAAGTGTTTCATAATTCTGCAAAAATAAGTTATTTAAGATATTTTTCTTAGAAAAAAATGAATATATTTAAAAAAAGATAATTTTTACGCAACAATTTTTTAATTTTAACGTCTTATTATAAAAATATTTATAAATTCGCAAAATATTTCATTAAATAAACTATGGAAATACCAAGTAAATCTATTTTAGTTCCGGTTGATTTTACCGAGAAAGCTGAATATGCTTTTCAACATGCAATTATTATGTCGAAGTATGTAAATCGAGACATAGTAATAATGCATATAATTAGAAAAGATTATGAAAGAGCTCAGGCTCTTGCAAAATTAGAAGACTGGGGTAGGCAAATGGAAGAAAAGTACAGCTATAAATCAATTCCTATTATTCGTAAAGGCGATATTTTTAAAGGAATAAAAACTACGGCTATAGAAATTAACGCTCTTATGATAATTATGGGATTACACAATCCTAAAAGAGCAATGAAAACTATTATTGGTTCAAACATCCCCTTTTATTTGGTTCAAGAATCACCGTTTAGGGAAAAAATTTTAGATGTAGTGGTTCCGTTTGATGATAACGAAAAGGCACGTGTTCAGATAAATTGGGTTATATTATTGTCAAAATATTTTCAGAGTAATATTAACATAATTAAACCATATATAGAGAGCAATCATAAAAATGAAAAGATGAAAAGAAACATGTATTTCATTAAAAAATTGCTCGATGATAAAGAAGTAATATACGGAGTTCGTACATCAAAACGAGGAGCTAAATTTAACGATGCTATATATGATTTTGCTAAAGAAATAAATGCCGATTTAATTTTTATTATGTCGTACGATTTTAAAAAGTTTATTTTAAAAGCTTCTAAGTTTGGTCTTAAAATACCAGTTTTATGTATTAATCCTGCTACTAATACCACAATTTTGCCAGGAAAATACTAAAAAAAGTTGTTATAAAAGCTACAAGATCTTTGATGATTAAGCAATTATAACGGTATAATTCAGATTAAAGGTTATTTAAAAAGAATTCTTTATTTACTATAGCTCTTTTGTGTATTCCTTCACCAATTTTACCTTTACTATCAAAAGTTTCTACTTTAAAAGTAATTTTATTTTTGCTTATTTCTACAATTTCGGAATAGCAGGTTACTGAATCGCCTATATTTGTGGCTTTAATGTGTTTAACATTAACTTCAATACCAACCGAAACTTCGTTTTCATTTAGATGTGGTTGTAATAATTCGTTACAAGTTTGTTCCATAAGTGCAATCATTGCTGGTGTGCTATAAACATCAACTAAACCAGAACCATAAACTTTTGCACTATCTTTAGGTTCTACAATAATAGTTTTTTTGTATTTCAGTCCAATTGTTATATTAGTCATAGTTCTTCATTAAAAGGATTATCATATAAAATTATTCCTGGCAATTCTGTATGACTTGTAGCTAAATATGGCTTTTTATAGTTTTTTACCATTATAAAAGTTATTATATCGAACATTGAGAAGAATAGCCAGAAAGTACTATATACAATAAATTCGTATAGATTAAAAAAATAAGAAAGCCATATTGTTTGTAGTATTACAATGGTTGGTATTATTAATGTATATTTATATGCTTTAATTGGAACAGGATATTTACATTCAATATAAGGTGTTAACGAAGATGTTGAGAAAGCAAACTTTAAATGTTGCAGTTTAACTTTTGCTTTTGTAATTAAAATTATAGTTTTTATAAGTTCTTGTATTATTATTCCAGAAAAAAATATTAAAACAAAATATTCTATAATAAATACACTATCTTCAAAGGCTTTTTGAATGATATAATTTTGTTTATGTATTGCATACAATATACTGAAATTAAGAATAATCCAAAATATTGAAGCAAAAAGACTATATAAAATACCTTTAAATAATGAAAATGTAATTTCTTTTTTTAAAAAATATTCATTATCAATTTGGTTGCTCATATATCTTATCTTGTAAAAAAAAGGCAGCTTACACTGCCCTTTTTTGTTTAGAAATTATAACTATTATTTTCTATGAGTCTGTTTGCAATTCTTCTTCTTGCGTCTTTAACGTTAACTGGGTCAAAACTTGTCAGATTTAATAATGCTTTGTGATATTTTTTATATTCATCGCCATTACTAAAAGATGTTATAGCGTTTATGCCGCTATTAAATATTTCGAGTGCAGCTTCTTGAATAAAAGCATCGAGTATATCTTTATAAACTGTAAATTCTTCTTGCGATTTAATATTTTTTAATTTTTTAACTCTTAGATACAGCGATTCGGCTACATATGTTTGTATAATCATATCGGCAATATTCATCATAATTTCTTGTTCTGTAGAATATTGTTTTCCTAATGTTTCGTATGCACAATATTGTATTAAAATTGTAGCTTTTTTGAAATTTTCAATTAAATTTGCTATATAATCGAAGTAATCTAAGTTATTTTGAGCAGGACTTATTTTTTCTATATTATTTAAAAGTTCCTTAGCTGTACTGAAAAGGGGAGAATCACATTTTTTAGCTAATTTTAAATATTGATCGGCAACGACAAGTCTATTTATTTCATTTGTGCCTTCAAAAATACGGTTAATACGTGAATCTCTATAACAGCGGTCAACGGGCATTTCAGAAGAATATCCCATTCCTCCGTGTATTTGAACAGCTTCATCAACAATATAGTCTAATGCTTCAGAGCCAAAAACTTTTAAAATAGCTGCTTCCATAGCATATTCGCCTAATGCATCGAGATATGCTTCTTCTTTGCGTTTACCGTTAGCAACGCCTTCGTTAATTTTCTCGTCAACATAAGCCGATGTTCGATATAATGCAGCTTCGTTTGCAAAGGTTTTAATTACTTGTTCGGCTAATTTATATTTTATTGCACCAAAATTACTGATAAGTGTTCCAAATTGCTTACGTTCATTGGCATATTGTACAGAGTGATTTATAGCTCGTTTCATTGAGCCAATAACATTTGCTCCAAGTTTTATGCGTCCTATATGAAGAATATTGAGAGCGATGCGGAATCCTTCGCCACGTTTACCTATCATATTTTCTACAGGTATTTTGCAATCGTTAAAGAAAATTTGCACAGTTGACGATCCTTTAATTCCCATTTTATGCTCTTCTGCTCCGAATGTTACACCAGGAGTATCCCTTTCAACAAGGAAGCAGCTTAATATTTTATCGTTATCAACTTTTGCGAAAACAGTAAGTAAATCGGCAAAACCGCCATTTGTTATCCACATTTTTTGACCGTTAATGATATAGTGTTTTCCATCTTCAGAAAGTGTTGCACGTGTTCGTCCACTATTTGCATCTGAGCCAGCACCTGGTTCTGTTAAACAATATGCAGTAAGAAGTTCGCCACTTGAAATTTTAGGCAGATATTTTTGTTTTAGTTCTTCGCTACCATAGTATAGTAATGGCAATGCTCCTATACCAGTATCTGCTGAATACGCAACAGCATAAGAATGTCCTGCTCCAAGAACATCGGCAGCTATCATAGAAGTAACAAACGATTGTCCATAACCACCATATTCTTCTGGAATAGATAAACCTAATAAACCTAATTCTCCGGTCTTCTTTAATAATTGCGACATTAATCCTTTTTCTTGGGCATCAATACGGTCGAGGTTTGGAAAAACTTCTTTTTCGAGAAAATCTTGACACATATCGGCAATCATTCTTTGCTCTTCGCTAAATTCTTCCGGAATAAAAGCACTTGAATTTTGCGAGGGATGATATAAAAATTCACCACCTTTTAAATAAGTTTTCATTTCCATTGTTGTTGTTTTTAATCGTACAAATATAGATATAATTTTACATTTTAAAAGGCATTCTTAATAATCATTTAGTTAAAAAAATAAAAGCTTTATTTTTGTTAAGATAATTTTATGTTTTTATATTATCGTAAAATACGTGTAAATTTGCAAGAAAAATTATGTTAATAAAATTATATGAGCAAAATCCTAACATTAAGGATTTGAAAAGAATAGTTGATGTTTTAAAAAATGATGGTGTAATAATTTATCCAACAGATTCTGTTTATGCTTTTGGTTGCAATATTTTTTCAACTAAAGCTTTGGAACGAATAGCTCGCATAAAAAACCTTGATCCACAAAAGGCGCATTTTAGTTTAATATTTTACGATTTAAGTCAGATTAGTAATTATACTAATCCTTTAAACAACGAAGTATTTAAGCTTTTAAAACGAAACTTACCAGGTCCTTTTACTTTTATTTTGGAAGCAAATTCAAAAGTTCCAAAAATGCTTAAATTAAATAAAAAGAAAACAATAGGAATGAGAATACCTAATAACAATATAGCACGTCAAATTGTATATGAACTTGGAAATCCTATTTTCACTACTTCTGTTATTGAAGACGACGATATTATAGAATATATGACAGATCCGGAGTTGATACACGAAAAATATAAAGATATTGTTGATATTGTTATTGATGGTGGTGCTGGTAGTTTAACGCCTTCTACTATTGTAGATTGCACAGGTAACGAAATAGAAATTATTCGTCAAGGTGCAGGTGAATTGCTTTTTTAACCATAATACGCAGCTGAATAGTTAATTTTAACAACAGTTAAACCTTACAGTTTTTCATACTATAATAAAAGATGTTTAAGGTAATTGTTGGGGATTTAATATGCTCGGTCGTTTACTTTTTCAATATAATTAATAAAAGCATTGTTTACTACTTTGTTTCCACCAGGTGTTGGATAATCGCCCGTAAAATACCAATCACCAGTGTGTTCAGGACATGCCTTGTGTAAGTTTTCAATACTATTGAAAATAATTTCTACTTCTGCCTTTATATCTTGTGGTTTAATAATTTGTGCTATTTTGGCCGATATTTCTTCTACTGTAAATGGTTTGTAAATAAGTTTTACGTAATTAACAATATCTTCTTTTGCTTTATTTTGTTGTTCTTTGCACAATTTATATACATTGTCTATAATTTTTCCTTGATGTGTTTCGTGAAGTAATTCAATAGCAGCTTGAAATGCAACAAAATCGCTTAGTTTTGCCATATCTATACCGTAACAATCGGGATATCTTATTTGTGGAGCAGATGAAACTATTATTATTTTTTTAGGTTTTAGTCTGTCGAGCATTTTAAGAATGCTTTCGCGAAGTGTTGTTCCCCTAACGATAGAATCATCAACTATTACAAGTGTATCTTCGTATTCTTTTACTACTCCATAAGTTACATCGTAAACATGGGTTACAAGATCGTTTCTTCCTTCGTCTTTTGAAATAAATGTTCTTAATTTTAAATCTTTAACTGCAAGTATTTCTATGCGTGGCTTAAGTTCCATTACTTCTTCAATTTCTGTTTCAGTGTAATGTTTTTTTGAAAATATAAATTCTTTCTTTTTTTGGTTACAAAATTCTCTAATACTTTCAACTAATCCATAAAATGCTACTGCAGCAGTATTTGGTATATATGAAAAAACAGTATTTTTAAGATCGTAATTAATAGCTTTTAGCACTTTTGGTGCAATAAGCTGGCCTAATTTTTTTCGCTCTGTATAAATATCTTTGTCTGTTCCTCTAGAAAAATAAATGCGTTCGAATGAGCAACTTCTTTTTTTATATGGTTCAATAACTCTTTCTATACTTAATTCGTTAAAATGTCTTATAATAACAGCATGTCCAGGTGCTAATTCATTTATGTCTTCAAAAGGAGCGTTGAAAACTGTTTGTATAACAGGTCGCTCGCTTGTTACAACAACAATTTCATCATTGTAGTAATAGTAAGCTGGTCTAATCCCCCATGGGTCGCGTAATGCAAAAGCATCGCCATTGCCAATCAGTCCAGCAACAACAAAACCACCATCCCATCGCCACGATGCATTATTTAATATTTTTTTTATATCTAATTCTTTTGATATATGTTCGGTAATTTCATCGTTACTACAACCTAAATCTTTGTATTTTCTGAATAAATTTTCGACTTCATCGTCTAAAAAATGTCCAATCTTTTCGAGCATGGTAACTGTATCTGAATTTGCTTTTGGGTGTTGCCCTAGTTCTATCAGGTGATTGAACAATTCCTGAACGTTTGTTAAGTTAAAATTACCAGCTAATACAAGGTTTCTGGTTTTCCAATTATTTTCGCGAATTACTGGATGTATATGTTCTATTTCGTTTTTCCCGTAGGTTCCGTATCGTAAATGTCCTAAAAATACTTCACCGGCAAAAGGTACATTTTCTTTTGCCCAGTAAGGGTCGTGAAATCTGTTATAATGTTTAAGTTGTATTTTTTCGAACAAATCGTGAAGTTGCTCGAAAATATCTAAAAGTGGTTGAGATGAATTAGAGCGGAGTCTATCAATATATGTTTTTCCTGGCTTAGGGTTTAATTTAACTGTTGCAAATCCTGCACCATCTTGTCCTCTGTTATGTTGTTTTTCCATTAAAAGATATAGTTTGTTGAGTCCATAGGTCCAGGAGCCATAATGAGTTGTGTAATATTCTAATGGTTTTCGTAAGCGTAAAAGTGCAAATCCGCATTCGTGTTTTATTTCTTCGCTCATAAAAATTTTTTTTGCAAAGTTAGTGTTTGTTAATTTTTTAAACGTTGAAAGCTGAAAAAATTATCAACAAAAATTATTAAAAGATTATTCTAAGTTGTGCTTTAATTTCGGATTTAGTATTGCCAGCTATTTCTGTTAATCCTGAACTTATAGTATTTTTGTTAGAAAAATATGTTTCACCATATTTAATCCAGATATCAATATTTTTTTTAGGGCTATATTTTATTGAAATATAAGCCCTGCTACCTTTATAATATACTGCTGGAACAGAAAAAGCATATAAAATGTCGTTCTCGTATGCATAAATTCTGGAATCGTAAGAATCGGTATCAAAAACACCATATCTTAAAGCAACAGAGAGTGGTAATTTTTTTGGTTTAATAATTACATCCTGATAAAAGTATATACCCCTGTCTTTTTTCGATTCCGTTGCATATTCAACCCATTCTATTCTATTTCTAAATTCTAAATGCCTGTTATAACGATATGCTATATGATATCTTACTCTTTGCGAACTAACATCTTGAATACCATTAATAATTTGTGGTATTGATGATGGTATGTTTTTTGGTTTATTTTTATGCCTGTAACGTAAATACATTGAAACTCTTTTATATGGTGTGTAAGAAATTTCTGCTAAGTAATCGTGTCCTTTCGTTGGTGCATAAGTTGCATATTTTAGCCAAGGAAAAGAAAAAATATCGTAATATGCAGAAATATTCCATTTAGCGTAAGGTAGAATTATGGTACCAATGTATAAACCCGATTCGTTTATTGTTGAGGTATTTTCGCTAAACGACTGCGCATACATTGCATGGTAATTTCTTTCGTAATTACGATACAATAATGCCATACTTGTTTGTGGTGATAAGCTAAAAAGCATAGAATTTATAAATGCTTTTGCTCCGTTTTGCGAAATAGCAGCTTCACCAAATAAAGTAATGCTGTTTTTTATTACATATTGATAATCGAAACCAATGTTGGAATTTTGCTTTCCAGAAAATTCGTATTGATTGTATGGAGTTGGAGTTTTTTTAAGGTTAGCTGAAAATTGATAAGTTATGCCGGTTAATCCTAATCTAAAATTGTTATGATTTAAAGTAACGTTTGCACCATAAATAGTTTCGCCAAGTTTCTTTCTATCGGCTATTTCGGCAGGTGTACTATGTAATCCGCTTGTTTGAAGACTGCTAACTTCTTCTATTTCGCCTGTTAAAGAATCTATAACAGTTATATTTGCGTCAATTCTTTTTTTAGATACAAATGTTGAAAATTCTAATTTTTTATACGATAATGTAACTCCTCCACCTCTTAGAAATAAATTTTCGTCGGCACTGCTGTATTTTTTTAATCCTTGTGCTTTTTTTCTAATATTTGTTACCATAGACGATTTACCAAATGTATATCCTGTCCATATAACCAATCCTTGTCCGAATTGTGCAACATAATCGCCTAGAACTATTGTTTTAATCGGACCAATGCCTTTTACCATTAAATGGGCAGAGTAAAAATCGAAACCATTTTTTTGTGTACCTTTGAAAAATTCTTCACCAGGGTCTTTATCGGCAGTTAAGCCCCATGCAACTTTATTTTTATATGTATATTGATATCTAACATAGTAACGCCAAGGATTACCTAAATATCTAGAATTAGGATTGGCTGCTAACGCAGAATCTGTAATAGGTGAAAATCCTTTTTGTTCTTGAAGTATTCTTTGGCTTCTTAAAAATATACGATGTTTGCCATATTTTACAGCTTTTTTGGGGTCAAAACTCAGTAAAGGTTCAACTTTTTCTATAGTAATAAATGGAAGTATTAAACGTACATATTCTTCGTTAAAACCGTTAATATTTAAAAGTTCGTATATAGATAATATTTGTCCGAATTCTTTGATATAATTAAGTAAGTTTTGTATTTGAAATTCGCTTAGCAATTGAAGTTTTTCTAAATCTTCTTTTGTTGCTAAATTTAAATTAAGTGGTTCGTTCAAGTAATAGGTTAAATCTTCATATAAAGTAGTTAAATCTAATTCTTTATCGGTATGCGATGATATTTCTTCTATGTAGTTTTCTATTATTTCTTCAGTTGTTTGTAATTGCTTTTCTTGCGAAGAAAGAATATTGCAAAATAATAAAAGAATGAAAATTATTTTAAATCTTATGTTATACATAATCAATTAGCTACGTTAGCAGTAGTTTCGTATTTTAATTGATAAATAAAACTTAAATGTGGTGAAATTCCTAATATTTGATGGTAAGAGAATGCGATATCGGCACGAATTTTTTTAATATGGTAACCTAGACCAAAAGATAATCGGTCGGGTGAGGTAGTAGCACCTGCTCGCATATATAAGTTATTTAAGAATCTATAATCTAAACCTACTTTGTATATTATTTTGTATAAAAGATCTTTTTCTGCTTCGGTTGTTATATAAAGTTTTTCGGTAAAACGATAGCCTATACCGAATTTTAATACTGTTGGTACTCTTTCATCATTATATACAGCTAACTTAGAACGTGTTAGGTTATATATATGTCCACCGATAAATAAATTATCTGCAGCTTCAAGAATAAAACCTAAATCTGCAGCTACTGTTAATTTTTTGCCGTAAAGCTCTGCAAAATGTGTATTTAAAAGATTTATTTTTGAACCAATAGCTAACCTTTTACCAATAATAATTCCGTATGCTATTCCTGTTTTAAGTTCATAGTATTTTGTATAACCGAAATAACTTAAATCTAAACCAAATGTACCTGCTTCGTTTGTAGGTAAAACAAAGCTAAATGCTTTTAGGCTCATTTCGGGTATAAGGAAACGATTTTCGTGAAATAGTCCTAAAGAAGGGATTGTTATTCTAGCTAATCCAGCAGGGTTTTGCGATGTACTCCACTGGTCGAATAATGTAACGGAAGTAAATCCCATTCCGGCTTGCTTGGCTCCTAACGACCAATTTTCGTTGCCAGCTTGCAAACTAAAAGGTTTTAAGCCTATAATTATTATAACAGCTAAACAAACAATTTGTTTTAACATTGATTTGTGTTTCATTTATTAAAATTATTCACAAATATACTTAATAAAAGCAAATAATCTCATTTATTTGAATAAAAAAATAGAAATTTAATAAAAGATGATATACCTAAAAGATAATAATATTTTGTATTGTTTCGAGCATTATACTAAAGTCAAAACTTTTTAGAATTAAGAAATTTCAATGCCTATAATTGTTATATCATCTATTTGTTGGTTATTATCTTTCCATAATTTGTGTTCATTTAAAATAGATTCTTTTATATCAACAATTGAGCAATTGATAATATTTTTTACAAGTTGTTCGAAACGTTTTTTGCCATAACGTTTTTTTAATGTAAAATTATATTCATCGTAAAAACCATCAGTTGCGAAAATTACTTTCAGATTATTATTATATTTTATTTGATGTAAATTTATTTTAATATCTGTAAATTCTTTTCCAATAACTTGACCAATACTGTTAATATCGGCATAGATTATAGAAAATTCTTGATCTTTTAGTACATATAAATCTTGGTTAGTAGAAGAAATATATATGGTTTTGTTATCTTTGTCAATACAACATAATGAAATTTCGGTACTTTCTGTTAAATCAGAGTTTCTTTGCGATTGTAGTTCGAATAGTTCTTTATGTAATTTTTCCAGAATTTTATTTGGTTCAAACAAATCAGTTGTAGTAATAATTTGGTTTATAATTGTCGTAGTTACAAGACTCATCACTGCACCAGGAATTCCGTGCCCAGCACAATCGCCTATTGCTAAATAATATATGCCTTTTTTTTCTTTAAAATAGTAAAAATCGCCGCTTAATTCACTTTTAGGCATATAAATTATAAAAGCATTTGCAAATGCATTATTTAACAAACTTTCATTTATTAGAAACGAATTTTGAATATGACGAGTGTATTCTATGTTTTGCCGAATTATTTCATTCTTTTTTAGAAGTTCATTGTATATGTTTTCAATTTTTTCTTTCTGAGTTTTTATGATATTATTTTGTTTTTTCGATATTATTAGTCTTCTATTTATTTGATATATAATCACTGATGATAATACTACCAACATTATTATAAAAATGTATATAATAATTCTTTGTTTTTTTAACCATTCTTTTTCTTTTTCTAAATAAAAAATTTTTTCTTTTTGCCTATCCGATTGAAAAGTCTTTTCTAAATTGTTTATATAATTAATTTTTTCAATATTTAACAATGAGTCTTTTATATTATCGCTTAATAAATAATAATTTAAGGCATCTTTATAGTTTTTAAGTTCTAATTCAATTGTGTATAAATTATTATATATTTCAGAGTAGTTATAAGGAAAATTATTTTCTTTACTAATTTTTAAAGCTTCTTCAAGTAAGTTTCTAGATTTTTGAAGGTAGATGTTTCTTTGATTTAAGGATAATGCTGCTTCTTTAAACAATTGAGTATATAATTCGGCTTTATTTATGTTATAATAAATTTTTAAATCAATAAAATGTTGATTTTTAGCTAATAAATTATCTAAATTATTATATATTTTTAGTGCTTTAGTATATTCATTAAAATCTACACAGATATTAGCTTCATTTATAAAATTTATAATTAAACCATATTCGTCGTTTTTTAAACTATCAATCTTTTTTGATAAATTAATATAATGTAGAGCAAGGTTTTTATAGTAAGTTGCTGAATCAATATTATTGTTTAAGTAACCTATTGCTTTTTCGTGATATATAGATGAAAGGTTTGTATAAACCGATGATAATCCAATAGTATCTTTTAATGCATTTTTAATCTCTAACGATTCTTTTAAGTATTTTTCTGCTACTGAATAATTTTTAAGTTCTGTATTTATAATGGAGATATTATTTAAAGTTTTTGATATTCCAAAAACATCATTTGTTTTTTTAAATATCTGATATGAAATATGATAATATTTTAGACTATTTTTAAAATCTGAAATATTGTAATAATAATTTCCAATTTGCAAAAATAGTTTTCCTATTTCATTGTAGCAATTTTTATTTTTCAAATGATTGATATGATTTAATAACTCGCTGGTAAAAAGTTTTGTAAAATTATCGTCAAAAAGTTTATATTTTAAAAAATAATAATATAATTCGCAATCGTTTTTAAGAAAAGGAAAAATTTTAGCTATAAATTTTCTATACTTTTCCGACGCATTATTTATTTGGAAAAAATTATAAATCTCATCATTCGATTTTAAAAATATTAGTTTACAAGAGTTGTTTTTTAAAAATATGGGTAAAGAAATTCGTAATGCTTTAATATAATAATAGCACTATCAGAATTGTTTGTTTTTAATTCATTTGCTTTATTAAAAACTAAATAAACAAAAGAAGTATCGTTATAGTCAACGTTATAAGTATTATTTTGAGTGTAACATATTTTGCTAAAAAAAAATAATAATAAAGCAAATAATATTTTTCTGTACAATACAATCATTATAAATAAGTTGTTAACAAAATTTATACAAATATATGATAATTTTATGAATAATAATTAGTTTACATTTTGTAAATATTTTCTTTAAAGTTTTTTACAAGAGACGAAATCAACTTAATGAAGGTAGTTTTATTAAAAAATTATGTTTTAATTTGCAAGAAAAATATGATTACGAGTATTAGAAACCATTTTCCTATTTGTAATAAATATTATTTTTTTCAGAGTGCAGGCTTAAGTCCAATACCTGAATTTATTCTAAAAAAATACATATCGAACTATGAAAATTATTGCTACGAAGGCGATTTTAAATGGCAGCAAGATGTAAATTTGTTAAAAGCAACCTACGAAGAAATAGCTAAATGGATAAACACAAGTGCTGAAAATATTTCATTTGTTGAAAATAATTCATTGGCAATGTCTTTAATAGCATTATCGTTAAAAAAGAAGCATAACAATTTTAATATTGTTAGTTTAGCAGAGGAGTTTCCTTCAAATTCAGTGCCTTTTGAATATTTAGGTATAGAGATGAAGTATGTGCAACATAATAATCATCGTTATACAGTAGATAGTATATTAAATGCTTGCGATGATAAAACTTTAGCAGTGGTTGTTTCTTATGTTCAATATTCAACGGGCTTTAGATTGAATATTGAGAAACTTGGAAATGAGTTAAAAAAACGCAATATTTTGTTTATAGTTAATGCAACTCAGGCTTTTCCTTTTTTTTCTATTGATTTTGCATCTATGCAAATAGATGTTTTAACTTGTTCTTTACACAAGTGGACTTTTTGCGCTCATATAGGTACATTGTTTGTTACGTCTGATAATTATCGGAAAAATTATCCATCACCAATAGCTGGATGGTTATCGCTAAATGTATCTGAATACGAAAATTTTATACACACACAGAAGAATGTACCGTTTAAATTATGGGAAAATGCACAGCAATATAATTTTGGTAGCAGTAATATAAAAAATCGTATTTTAATTAAAGATGTATTGTTGTTTTTAAAAGAAAATAATTTAGAAAACCTTCGTAAACAAGTACTAAAAAATAGAAAATTATTAATTAACCTTTTAAAAGAAATAAATGTAAAAATTATTAGTCCTAATGATAATGATGACGAAATTTCATTTATTGTAAGTATTGATTTAGGTAAAGATATAAACGCTAAATTATTAAGCTATCTTGAAAAACATAATGTAATAGTAACATTAAGGAATAATTTTATAAGAATTTCTTTAAATATTTTCAATAACGAAAATGATGTTAAATATTTGATTTCTTGCATAAAAAATTTTTTAGACAATAAATGAAAAAATGCAGTTTCGAAAAAAAATTATTAACTTTACATAGATTTTGCATAATATTATATAATAGTAAGGTATAAAATGGAAAAAAAAATTAAAATACAAGATAAAGAATTTCGACTTAAAATTTCGGCTAATGAGATAGCGTCTGCTGTTGAAAAAATTGCCAAGAAAATGAACAACGATTTTAAAAATTCCGAGAAAGAAATTGTTTTTATTGGTATCCTTAACGGTTCTTTTATGTTTGCATCCGACTTGTTTAAACAAATACTTTTTCCGTGTAAGATTACCTTTTTAAAACTTGCATCTTATCAGGGAACTCAATCAACAGGAGTGGTTAAAAGCCTCATTGGGATTAACGAAAATATAAAAAATAAAATTGTTGTAGTAGTAGAAGATATAGTTGATACAGGCGAAACGCTCGATACTATTATATGCCAACTTAAAGGTTTTGAGCCAGCAGATATTAAAATAGCAACACTTTTATTTAAACCACAAGCATACAGAAAAAAAATACAATTAGATTATATTGGAATAGAGATACCTAACGATTTTATTATCGGTTACGGATTAGATTATGATGGTTACGGACGTAACTTTCCAGAAATTTATTCTATTGTTAAATAAAACTTAAATATATATGCTAAACGTACTTTTATTTGGTCCTCCAGGTTCTGGAAAAGGAACTCAATCGAAAAAAATAATACAACATTATAATTTACAGCATTTGTCAACTGGCGATATTTTTAGAAGGGAGATAAGCGAACAAACACCACTGGGTCGTGTAGCACAACATTATATTGATAAAGGAGAATTAGTACCAGATGATGTTGTAATTAGTATGATTGAAGAAGTGTTTAACACAAATCCCAAAGCAAAAGGTTTTGTTTTTGATGGCTTCCCTCGAACTGTTTCACAGGCAAAAGCACTGGAACGTATGTTGCAAAGAAAAAAACAAACAATTTGTATTATGATTGTTTTGAAAGTAGAAGAACAGGAACTAATAAAACGTTTATTAAATAGAGCTAAAATAGAAGGAAGAAAAGATGATGAATTGCATATTATACAAAATAGAATAAAAGTGTACGAAGAACAAACATTACCTGTAATTGAATTTTATAAAAATGAAGGAAAAGCTTTCATTATTAACGGAATGCAAACAGAAGAAGAAGTCTTTAAGGATATTTGTTATAACATAGATAAATTTTCAAAATGCAAATAACTTAAATGGCAGAAGACAATTTTATTGATAGTATTAGAATTTTCGTTAAATCGGGTAAAGGTGGTGCTGGTAGCATACATTTTCACAGAGACAGGCGAACACGCAAAGGAGGACCAGATGGCGGAGATGGAGGTAGGGGAGGGCATATTATTTTAAAAGGTAATCGAAATCTATGGACATTGTTGCATCTCAGATATCATAAGCATTTTATTGCAAAAGATGGCGAAAATGGAAGTTCAAATAATAAAACAGGTGCCGATGCCGAAGATATTATAATTGAAGTACCACTTGGCACAATTGCAAAAGATACAGAAACACAAGAAATTCTGGCTGAAATTACAGAACACGGTCAGGAAACTATCATTTTAAAGGGAGGTAGAGGAGGAAAAGGAAATTCTTTTTTTAAATCGCCTACTATGCAAGTTCCACGTTTTGCTCAACCAGGTGAACCAGGTATTGAAAAATGGATTATTTTAGAATTGAAAATTTTAGCAGATGTCGGTTTGGTTGGTTTTCCTAATGCAGGTAAGAGTACATTATTAGCAACTATTACAGCTGCAAAACCTAAAATTGCAGATTATCCTTTTACAACGTTAAAACCAAATGTCGGAATTGTTAGAGTAAACGAATTACAATCGTTTGTTATGGCCGATATACCGGGAATAATTGAAGGTGCACATATAGGAAAAGGCTTAGGATTAAGATTTCTTCGACACATAGAAAGAAATTCAGTTTTGCTATTTTTAATTCCTTCTAATTCAGAAAATATTTTAAAAGAATACAATACTTTAATAAATGAACTTAGGTTATACAATCCTCAATTATTAAGTAAAAAAAGAATTATAGCTATTTCAAAAGCCGACCTCATTGATGCAAATGAAGAAAAACGAATAAAAAGCTTGCTAAATCAGTTAAATGAACCATATGTATTTATTTCATCGGTTACACAAAAAAATTTAACTAAACTTATTCGTCTTTTATGGTCGGTATTAAACGAAACTGACACTTTGTCTGTAGATAAATTAATGGCAGATAATTTGTAATAAAAAGAAAAAAATATAATATGAGCGAAAAAGAAGTTAAAGAAAAGGTTAATAACGAATTGGAAACTAAAAATAACTCAGAAACAAAACGAAAGAAAAGTAAAAAAAGCTCGGAGTCGAAAGAACTTCAAGAATTGAAAAACGAACTAGAAAAAATAACAGAAAAATATAATGAAATAAACGAGAAATATTTACGATTAGCAGCAGAATTCGACAATTACAAAAAAAGAACTTTAAAAGAAAAATCAGAATTAATAAAATACGGTGGCGAATCAGTTTTAACTAATTTAATTAACATATTAGACGATTTTGAACGAGCCAGATTATCTATAAAAGAAAATTCGGATATAGATAGTATAAAGCAAGGAATTGAGCTTATAAATAATAAATTTTATGAATTTTTAAAACAACAAGGAGTTAAAGAAATAGAGGCCAAAAATATGGAGTTAAACACTGATTATCACGAGGCTGTTACTCGTTTCCCTGCACCTAATGAGGAATTAAAGGGTAAAATAATTGATGTTATTCAAAAGGGTTATTTGCTCCACGATAAAGTTATCCGTTTTGCAAAAGTAGTTGTAGGAGAATAAAATTATGGCCAAAAGAGATTATTACGAAATACTTGAAGTTCCACGCAATGCATCAAAAGAAGAGATAAAAAAAGCATACCGTAAAAAAGCTCTTCAATATCATCCTGATAGAAACCCAGGAGATAAAGAAGCTGAAGAAAAATTTAAAGAAGCAGCGGAAGCCTACGATGTATTAAGTGACGATGAAAAAAGACGCCGTTACGATCAATTTGGGCACGCAGGCGTTTATGGTAGTTCTGGTAGTGGTGGGTTTGAGGGATTTGATATTCACGATATTTTTAGTCGCTTTGGTGATATATTTGCTGATTTTGGTTTTGGAGGCTTTGGAGGTTTTGGAGGATTCGATACAGGTTCTTCTTATAGAAAAACTAATAGGGGGACAAATTTACGAATAAAAGTTAGATTGTCATTAAACGAGATTCTTACAGGAGTTGAGAAAAAAATAAAAGTAAAAAAATTAATAACATGCAGTCATTGTAATGGAACCGGCGCAAGGGATAGTAGCTCTTATAGAAATTGTTCAACTTGTAATGGTTCGGGTTATGTTACAAAAGTAGCACGTTCTATATTTGGCCATGTACAAACAACATCTGTTTGTCCAACCTGCAACGGTCAAGGAAAAATTATTACCAGTAAATGTACAAATTGTTCTGGTGAAGGTGTAGTTCATTCAGAAGAAATTATTACTATTAACATACCACCAGGAGTTGCAGAAGGAATGCAGCTTACTATGTCGGGTAAGGGAAATGCTGCCAGACATGGAGGTATTCCTGGTGATTTAATAATACAAATTGAAGAAGAAAAAGATTTTAATTTTATAAGAGAAGAAAATAATCTTATTTACAATTTAATAATTTCCGTGCCTCAAGCTATTTTAGGAACAACAGTGGAAATACCTTCTATTGAAGGAGGAAAGATTAAACTTAAAATAGAGCCTGGAACAACATCCGGAAAACTATTGCGAGTAAGAGGAAAAGGATTGCCTGATATACACGGGTATAACAGAGGCGATTTGATTGTTCGGATTATTATATATATACCCACAAATATTTCGAAGGAAGAACGAAAATTGTTGGAAAAACTTGATATGTCAGAAAATTTTAAACCCGAAAATGCTAAAAAAGATAAAAATTTCTTCGAACATTTTAAGAAATATTTTTCATCTGTTTTATTTATTCTTTAATAAAATATGCAATTCATCTAATTGTTCTTTAGAAACAGTAGACGGTGCATCTATCATAGTATCTCTGGCTGCTTGGTTTTTTGGGAAAGCAATATAATCGCGGATACTGTCTGAGCCTCCAAAAAGAGCGCAAATGCGATCAAAGCCGAGGGCTATTCCTCCATGTGGCGGAGCACCGTATTCAAATGCGTTAAGTAAAAAACCAAATTGAGTATTTGCTTCTTCTTCGCTAAGACCTAGAATATTGAACATTAACTTTTGTATTTCTAGTTGATGTATTCGGATAGAACCTCCGCCTATTTCTACACCATTAATTACTAAATCGTAAGCATTTGCTCTAACTTTTTCTGGATTTGTATGAAGTAATTCAATATCCTCATTTTTTGGCGAAGTGAATGGGTGATGCATTGCATAAAATCGCTTAGTTTCGTTGTTCCACTCTAACAGGGGAAAATCTATAACCCACAATGGGGCATATACATTTGCATTTCTTAATTTTAGGCGATTTCCCATTTCTAACCGTAATTCGCCTATAGCTTTGGATGTTGTTTTTTTATTTCCAGCTAAAATTAAAATTAAATCGCCTAATTTTGCTTGGCAGAAGTTGACAATTTTAGCTAAGTCATCGTTTGTATAAAATTTATCGAACGATGATTTGTAAAGTCCGTCTTCATTGCATCGAATATAAGCTAATCCAGATGCACCAATTTGAGGGCGTTTAACCCAATCGGTTAACTCATCAATTTGCTTTCGTGTATATATGTTGCAACCGCTTGCATTTATAGCAAGAACAATTTCTGCGTCATCAAATACCTTAAATCCTTTTCCTTTAACAATTTTTGAAATATCGTTTATTAGCATTTCAAATCTAATGTCTGGTTTATCTGTGCCATATTTTTCAATAGCTTCGTTGTATGTGATACGTGGGAACTTTGGAAGTTTTATGTTTTTTTCTTTTTCGAACAAATATTTTATTAGTTCTTCAAACATGTTAAGAACATCTTCTTGTTCTACAAACGACATTTCGCAATCTATTTGTGTAAATTCAGGTTGTCGGTCGGCACGTAAATCTTCGTCGCGAAAACAACGAACAATTTGAAAATATCGGTCGTATCCAGCAATCATCAACAATTGTTTGAAAGTTTGTGGAGACTGTGGTAAAGCATAAAATTCACCAGGATGTAAACGAGAAGGAACAATAAAATCGCGTGCACCTTCGGGTGTAGATTTAATTAAAAATGGTGTTTCTATTTCGAGAAAATTATTTTTATCGAGATATTCGCGAGTATATTTAGCTAAACGATGACGAAGTTCAATTTTTTCTTTCAGTGGAGTTCTTCTTAAATCGAGATAACGAAATTTCATTCGCAATTCGTCGCCGCCATCTGTTTCGTCTTCTATTGTAAATGGTGGTGTAAGAGATTTGTTGATAATATCGAGTTGTTTAACTTTTATTTCTATATCGCCAGTAGGTAGTTTTGCATTTTTTGATTCGCGTTCAATAACTGTTCCGTGTACACGTATAACAAATTCTCGTCTTAATTCATAAACTTTTTCTAAAATATCTTTTGAAGTATTGGTATTAGAAAACATCAATTGAGTTATACCATACCTGTCACGTAAATCAACCCATATTATTGTTCCTTTATCGCGGATACGTTGAACCCATCCACATAAAACAACATCTTTATTAACATCGGTTATTCTTAATTCTCCGCAAGTATGTGTTCGTAACATATTTTTTTTGCGAAGGTATGCAATTTTTTTTAATAATCTAAGTTGTAATCTCTTCTTTTGTCGGGGATGTTTAATTCTTCAGGTTTTTTTCCAGAAATTACTCTAACTATTTTATTTCCGTCGAAAATAGCTTCGAAAATTACTTTGCCATTTGGTTCGTAGTAAGCAGTTTTTCCGTTTTTAATTCCATTTTTGTATTCAATAATGCTCTCTATAGGTCCCATAGGGTAATATGTTTTCCAGGTACCGTGTGGTTTGCCGTTTTTGTAATATTCTTCGCGAAGTAATTCGCCTCTTTGACTATAATACAACCATTTACCTTCTTTTAAATTATTATGATATTGTCCGATTATATTGGGATACCCTTTTTCGTGATAACTTTCATATTTTCCGTGATATTTATTATTTTTTTTGTGTTCTATTAACATTACATTACCATTTTGCCAATAATATACTACCTTACCTTCTGGTACAGTGTCTTTATAAAATATTTCATATTTTTTATTACCGTTTTCCCAGTAACCTTTCCACCAACCGTTCATTATTCCGTTTTCAAATGTTCCTTCTAATTTAATTTTTCCATCTTCGTACCAGCTAATCCAGTATCCTTGTTCTTTACCGTCGACAAATTGACCTTCACGCTCTTTTTTTCCGTTTTCGTAATAAGCAATTGTTTTGCCATGTTTTATTCCGTCTTTAAAATTTACTATTTTCCATATACTATCGTTACCGTACCAATATATCCATGTACTATCCATTTTACCATTTTTGTAGTAGCCTTCATTCCCTTTTTTACCATCGCTTTTACGCCAATAAGTCCATTTTCCATGTTGTACATCATCTACAAAATAACCTTCTATATCTTTTTTCCCATCTTGATGATACCAAACTGCATATCCATTTTTTTTGTTATTTACAAAATTTATTTGCGATTCAACTTGTCCGTTAGAATAGTATTTTTTATGTGTTCCCTCTCGTTTATCTTTTAAGAATTCTCCTTCCATTTTCAAATTTCCATTTTCATAATAAAACTTCCACTTTCCTTCTTTTAAACTATCTATTAGCAATCCTTCCATTTCAATTTGACCATTTGGATACCATGAAATGTTTTTTCCATTCTCGTAATTTAATTCTGATTGTAATTTGCCGTCTTTAAAATATCTTTTCCATGTTCCGCTATGTTTACCATTTTTAAAATAACCGCTTAATTGTAATTGCCCGTTATCGAAATAAGATTCGAATTTTCCATTTTCTTTACCATTAAGATATTCGCCTTTTTCTTTTATTTTTCCATCCGCATAATATTCTATATAGTAACCAGTACCATTTTTAAGGGTTTGTTTTCCGTCTTTAAGCCAATAATTTATTATTAAACAACTATCACTTTTGCATAGTAATTCTTTTTTTATTTGTTCGTTTTCATAATAATATTGCCACAAACTATCTTTTTTATCTAGCTTAAAAAAACCTTTCAATTTTATATTTCCGTTTTCGTACCATTCGGTATAACTTCCGGTTTTCATTCCATAGCGTATGTAACCTTCGTTTTCTTTTTTACCATTTTGATAATAGTAAGTAACTCTACCATGTATAATGCCGTTGATAAATTCTATTTCTTGTTTTAACTTCCCATTTTCATTATAAAACTTCCATAAACCGTGTTCTGCACCATTTTTCATTATACCTTCGCTAAACTTTTTGCCGTTCTTATGATAAGTTACAACAGTATCTTGTGATAAAGCATTTACAAAACTAAGCATAGCTGAGATAACTAGTAAATTAAAGTGCTTCATAGATTATTATATATTATATATTGCTAAAATACTTGAATGTTTTTTTTGTTTGTACTGCAATTAAGAATTTTTTATCAACAAAATTTCTTTAAAAAAAGTAATTTTAAAAAATATGTTAAATATATAAGCTAATAATGTTAATTCTTTGTTATGATGTATTGATACTTTGTTGTTTATGTATAGATAACTTCTCAATAACAGGTTAAAATTTAGCTCAAACTATATCCACGTTTTGCTTTTTTAATTTATTATTTAAAACCTGTTGATAATTTATTTGATGTTTATAATTTTAATTTTAAATATTTAATATAATTTTGCATTAGATTAAAAAACTATAAGGTTATGAAGTTATCATTTAGTTTTATTTTTGTTTTAACAAGTATTTTAGCTTTTGGTCAGAACAACATACCTAATCCAAATTTTGAGCAATGGACGGGCAATGATCCTGTAGGCTGGCAAACTTCTAATTCTTTTACTCAACAATTTGGGGTTATTAGTGTGTCGAAAGAATCTCAAAATCCATACGAAGGTAGTTTTTCTGTTAAATTAGAGACGAAGTCTGTTTTTGGGTATAGTATTGCCGGTATTATAACAAATGGTCAGATTACAATTAATGCTAATCAAAATCCGCCGGTTACAATACTAGGAGGAACTCCTTTTACAGCACGTCCATTAAAATTTAAGGGTTATTATAAATATTTACCAGCTTCAGCTGATACAGCTGCTGTTGCAGCATTATTGTTAAAATATAATCCAATTACTCAAATGTCTGATACAATAGGGTTTGTTCAACATAAAATTAGCCAACAAGCAACAAATTGGACACTTTTTGATGCTTCTTTTACATATATTTCAGCTCAAACGCCAGATACTATTCAAGTTATTGCTATAAGCTCAAATCCATACGCATCAGTAGTTGGAAGTACTTTAATTCTTGATAGTTTGCATTTCGAGGGCAATTCTTCAGAAATAATTTATGTTTTCAATAGAGATAAGTTAAACGTTACTTATAATGCTAATAATAAAGAAATTATTATACAGTTACCTTCAATAAATCAACTATCTTCATTATCAATATATGATAGCAAAGGTGTTTTGAAGTATAATGCAATAGTTAATAAAAATCAAAGTCAGCTAATTATTCCTGCATATAATTTTAATAAAGGTTTATATTTAATTAATATTTTAGGGGGAAATAATTATGCATCTAAAGTTTTAGTTTATTAAACAAGATAATTTAATAATTTCTAATAAACTGAACTATTATATTGTAATTCTTTATAATAGAATTAAATACAAAATATCTTTTTCTTACAATAATTTTGATAAAAGCGTTTGAAATAATTTTTTGTAATAATTTATTAGTTTACTGTAATTTTAAAAGTATTAGAAAGCAGATCATTCGGTTTGTTTGGACATTTAATTTCTTCGACTGGTAAAATTATTTGTTTGTTCTGAAATTGTGGTAAAAATTCATCTGTACAAATGTTTATAGTTGCATCGGCTGGTACTTTATAACCATCGGCTGTTTTAATAGCATCGAGATGAAGTTCGCAATAAAGCTGACGTGCAAAATATTTTCCTTTCGATAAGTTAATAGGAACATTGTTATACCATATTACATCGCCTTCTAAGCAGAAGTAGTGATGGTACATTGATTTTAATAAACAGGTGGGTTTTGTATTATCTGGATAGTAAAGCAATTTATTAGAATCGAGTTCGTGAGTAAAACGTTCATACGAAAGTTGGTTTAATTCAGATACAAATTTAAAAACGTTGCTAATATCAATTATTAAATATCTTTTGAAAGAATTTAAATTAGGTATTTGTTTTAAAATAATATCGAAATTAGGTTCTTCGTGCGTATTTAATGATATAATGATAATAGATTTTTTTTCGTCTGAACTTTGTTTTTTATGTAAGGAGGCAGAAAAAATTTTACCAACGTTATTTTTAATTAGGTTGTGATTGAATTTATATAACCAATCTTTAGTTTCGTTAAGATTAATATTTTTTGGAAGTTGTAATCCTATTAAACATTTTAGAGAACTTTTCATAAAGGATTACTTTTTGGTTAATATAGCAAAGATAAATCAAAGAAACAATAGTTTTAATTTTTTTTGACAAAAGATATTAAAAATTTATTAACATATTTATAATTTAGGCTAGACTTGTTTTTCAAGTTGAAACCATTTTTTTATATCTGATATATAATTATTAGCAGAACTTTTATGATAAAATTCATTTGTTTTTGGATTATATAGATATTCTTTTTGCATGTTTTTATAGTTTTTTACGATATATTGAATTTTATCTAAAATATAATCCATTTCGTAATTAGTATTTGTAGGATGTAAAGATATGCGAACCCAACCAGGTTTTTCTGATAAGTCTCCGTGATTAATTTTTTCTGTAATGGCTTTAGATTTTTCGTATGATACTTCGAGTAAATAATGTCCATAAGTACCAGCACAAGCACAACCACCGCGTGTTTGAATACCAAAATAATCGCTCAATAGTTTAACCATTAAATTATAATGAATGTCGTTGTGATAAAATGAAAAAACAGGCAAGCGATTTTTGTGTTCATTTGCTAATATTTTAATTTCTGGGATGTTTTCTAATTTAGAAAAGAAATAGTCAACCATAAAATTTTCTCTTTCTTTAATTTTTTCGACGGTCATTAGTTCTTTAAGTTTAATAGAAAGTGCAGCTTTTATTGTTTGTAGAAATGCAGGTGTTCCGCCGTCTTCGCGAGCTTCGATGTCATCAACAAACTTGTATTCGCCCCATGGGTTTGTCCAATCTACTGTACCGCCTCCTGGCTGGTCGGGAATTGGATTGTGATACATGTTTCTGTCGAAAATAAGAATACCGCTCGAACCAGGACCGCCTAAAAATTTATGTGGTGAAAAAAAGATTGCATCGAGCTTTTCGTAAGGATTTTCTGGATGCATATTTATTGTTTCGTATGGGGCAGATGCTGCAAAATCTACAAAACATAACCCTCCGTAAAGGTGCATAAGTTTTGCTATTTCGTAATATGGTGTATGTATGCCAGTAACATTTGAACAAGCTGTTACAGAAGCAATTTTATATTGTCTGTTTTTATATTTTTTAAGTTTTTCTTCTAAATCGTTTAAATCAACCAATAAATTGCTTGTTGGCTTGATAATTTCAACGTCTGCACTGCATGCATACCACGAAGTATGATTTGAGTGATGTTCCATATGTGTAATAAAAATAATAGGTCGTTCTCTTTCCTCAAGACAATTGTTTTTCATTATTTTTCCACAATGCCGCAAACCTAATATTCTTTGAAGTTTGTTTATTACGGTGGTCATCCCTGAACCAGACGAAATAATAACGTCGTTAGAACTTGCGTTTACATGTTGTTTAATTATTTGTTGTGCTGTATGATATGCAATTGTCATTCGCTTTCCTGTTTCGCTTGTTTCTGTGTGTGTATTTGAAACAAAAGGTCCAAATTCGTTTACAATTTTATCTTCTATAGGTTTATATAATCGTCCACTTGCTATCCAGTCGGCATATACAATTTTTTTTTCTCCAATTGGGCTATTAAAGTTTTGGTCAATACCTATTATATTTTTTCTAAAATAGTTAAAATACGACTCCAACATATTATTTTTTTTGATAATGCAAAAATAATTTTTTATTTATAAAAAATATGATTACCTTTGTTTTGAAAAAGTACTCTGTTAAAAAAATAGATATAGTTATTTTTTTATAGTTGCTTTTTTCTTTTAATTTTTTTATTAACTAAATTTTTTATTTTTTATGAACATTTTTGTTGCAAATCTGAATTTTAAAATTCAGGACAATTATTTAAGAGAACTTTTCGAAGATTTTGGCGAAGTACAATCTGCAAAAGTTATTACAGATCGTATGACTGGTCGCTCAAAAGGTTTTGGATTTGTTGAAATGATTAACGATGATGATGCAAAAGCTGCTATTGACGAATTGAATGGAAAAGAAATTATGGGGAAAGCTCTGGTTGTTAAGGAAGCTCATGAACGCAAAAGATAATCAGGTGAGTTTTTATGTAAAAGGGTGCCAAATTCGCACCCTTTTTTTATTTTTGCAATATGCTTAAGTTGTCGTACAATAATTTTTTAAGAGAAGCAGGAATAGACGAAGCAGGAAGGGGATGTTTGGCTGGTCCTGTGTTTGCTGCTGCGGTTATTTTACCAAATGATTTTGATGTAAAAGAAATAAACGATTCGAAAAAAATTTCGGAAACTAAACGTTATGAATTAAGAAAGGTAATAGAAAAATATGCTTTATATTGGGCTATTGCTTTTTGCACGAACGAAGAAATTGATAAAATTAATATTCTTAAAGCTTCAATTTTAGCCATGCATCGTTGTTTGGAAAAATTAACCACAGTGCCCGATTTTATTATTATTGATGGTAATATGTTTTATCCTTTTAAAAATGTCCCTTATAAAACAATTGTAAAAGGTGATTCTACTTACATGAATATTGCGGCAGCATCTATTTTAGCTAAAACATATAGAGATGAGTATATGATAAGGATACATGAAGAATTTCCTATGTATAAATGGGATAAAAATAAAGGTTACCCCACATACGCACATATTAAAGCAATAGAAAAATATGGTTTAAGTAAGTATCATAGAAAAAGTTTTCATCTTAAAAGTCAGCAATTATCTTTGTTTTAATAAAAATGTACAGTCCACTTTATTTTTTTAATGTAATAACTAAATTTTAATGGTTAGTTTGTTTTGTAAAATAAAGTTATGATTATTTGTTTCTGAAGTTTTCTCTGGCACGGCTACCATATTGATCGTCGCTGTCAGTTGCATCGAAGTTATACATAGTGTTATTTCTGCTACTTAGGCGACGTTCCCAATTTTTATCGTAAATTTCGCCCCTAACGTCGGAGTGTAATAATACGTAATCGTTAGCTACCAATGTTGGATTGTAAAAAACAAAACGTTTATCGCGTTGATTTCCTATAACATAATAATGCCATATTTCGTAAGGATATGCTGAAGGTTCGTGTTTGCTTTCTATAACATTATTTGGTGCTCCGTATTTTAAATAAACTCGGCCTCTATCAGACTCATAACCTTTTTTTACCTGTGTGCTGTATAGTTTATTAACGTAATCGACAAGAATTTTATATTTATTCCATTCTTCTTCAGGGTTTAATGGATTTTTGTTTTTCCAGAATTGAAGTATATAACGTTTCATTTCGGTTTGATTATTTGAAGATAAAACTGATAGAGCCTTATCCAATTCTACCTGGTTAGAGATAGGGAAAAGGCAACGTATAAAATCTTTTAAAGTATCTAAATTATTATACTTATTTATAAAACTAATACTTAGTTCTTCGTTACTAATACTGGTGAGTTTTTTATCAATTTCAGGATTACTTCGTTGAAAAAAAATATTTTGTATTAAAAGCGATTGATTTACTTTATTAAGAACTTCAACGGTTAAATAGTAATTGCCTGATGGAAGCTGGCTTATGTCGAAACCAAAAATAAAAGGTATTATATTCGATGGTTTCATTCTTTTTGTTGCAGAATAGTTTTCGTATGGCATTTTGCTTGTAACTTTATTGATGTAATATTTAACTAAAAATTCTTCATCATTAAAAACTGTAAGTGTATTATAAAATTCTATGTATGCTTGAATTTTATTAACGGATGCAGGAAAGAAGTCTGAAATATATGGGTATATATCATAACCACTTTTACTAAAAATATTTTCTTTTTCTGTAGGTAATGCTTTTTCTATAAGTTCTATACTTGACGATTGTAATTTATCTTCTAATTCAAAAATTTGTACGATATCATAAAAACGGTTTTCTCCACTTTTATCTTTGTTAAGTGTGTCTTTTAAAATTAATTCCAAGTTATATATTCCAGGGCTGACAAACATACGATGTACAAACAAAAAATCTTTTTTTTGTGTTGAGTCGCTTAGTACAGGGGCTTCGATATTTAGTTTATCGAAATGTTTAATGTGACCGTCTTGCTTTAAAATGATTGTTAATTCAATATTACCTTTGTATATGTTATCGGTTTTTTGATATTTTAAACTTTTTCCGATAAAGGCAAAATACATTTCTATGTAGGGTTTGTTATCTATACTGTAAAAAAATGAATATGTGTAATAGGTTTTTAGAGCAAAAACTTTAATAGATATTAGTGCTAACGTTAAAAATGTAACTTTTCTCATAGTAATAAAAAAACGATTTTATGTAAAAATACAAAATAAAAATAAAACTTTATATGATTAAATTAACCAAATATATCATTAATGTCTTTTAAAAATTCGTGATAAACAAGCGAATTTGTTGCTATAATTTCTTTGCCAAAAAGATAGTTTTTAGTTCCTTTAAAGTCGCTAACTATTCCCCCAGCTTGCTGAACGATGAAAGCACCAGCTGCAACATCCCAAGGGTTTAGGCCATATTCGTAAAAAGCTTCAAATCTGCCGCAAGCTACATAAGCTAAATCGGTAGCAGCACTCCCAAGTCTTCTTACTCCATGGCTATTTTTAAAAAAATATTCTAGCGATTTTAGCATACCTGGAATTCTGGAGTAATCGTAATAAGGAAAACCTGTAGCTATTAAACTATCTTTAATTAATTTTTTATTACTAACTTTTATTGTTCTGTTATTTAAGTATGCCGGTGCACCTTTCCAAGTATAAAAACATTCTTTTAAACTTATTTCGTATATAATTCCAACAGCAGGTTCATTGTTGTGATATAATGCTACGGAAATAGCGACAGGTGATAATTGATGAATGTAATTTGTTGTACCATCTAATGGATCTATAATCCATGTATATTCGCTTTTTTTATTTTCTATGGTTTTTTCTTCTGTGATGAAAGTAGAATAAGGAATAATTGATTTTAATCCTTCAACAAGCATTTCTTCGCTTTTTTTATCGATATAAGTAACAAAGTTATTATCTCCTTTTTCGTAAACATCGTCCCAACTTACTTTTTTCCATTCTGATAGAATAAATTGTGCTACATTTTCAATAATATTGCACGATTTTATACAAATATTTTCGTAATTTATCATACTATGTTACCTTTTATGCAATTTAACTTTTCGTTCCATTCTAGTAATTGTACGTTTGTTATGGTATTTATTTTTTGCTTGTCGAATGGAACTATTACTTTAAGATAATTATCTGTTAAACCTGTTAAATAAGCATCTAGTGTTTTTTTTTCGAATAATACATTTCTGATTGATTGTAAATTTTTTTTGGCAAAATCGTAATGTTTAATTTTCGATAAATTTCTTAAATAGGCACTTCTGTCTTTTTTATCTTTATCTTTTATTTTATTTGGCATATTAGATGCTTTGGTTCCTTTTCTGTCGGAATATTCAAAAACATGTAGATACGAAAAATTTATTGATTCTAATAATATTTTAGTTTGTTCAAAATCTTTTTCGCTTTCGCCGGGGAAACCGACAATAATATCAATTCCAATTGCAGCAAAAGAGTTTTTTTTCTGTATGTAATTTACTTTATCTAAAAATAACGAAACGTCGTACCGACGGTTCATTGCTTTTAAAATATTATTTGAGCCAGATTGTAATGGAATATGAAAATGTGGAACAAATCGGCTTGAGTTGAGTACAAAGTCAATTATTTCGTAGCTTAATAAATTTGGTTCTATAGAAGAAATCCTGTAACGTGGAATATTAGTTTTATGTTCTAAAGCTTTAATTAGTTCGAAAAAGTTTTCGTTTGTAGAATGTCCAAAATCGCCAATGTTAATTCCCGTTAGTACAATTTCTTTTATATCGTGCTTTTCTATTTCTTTAATTTGCCGAATTATTTCTGCAATGCTTATATTACGGCTTTTTCCACGTGCAAAAGGAACTTTGCAATAAGAGCAATAATAATTACAGCCATCTTGAATTTTTAAAAACGATCTTGTTCTATCGCCAAGTGAGTAAGCTTTAAAAAATTCGTTATGGTTAATGTTGTTTTCTGGTAATACTAAATTAGTTAGCAAATCGGCAAATTTATTCTTTTCATTATTTCCGACGATAATAATAGAATTGTTCATTTGTTTTAAAGCTTCTGCCTCTACTTCGGCATAGCAGCCTGTAACTATAATTTTGGCATTAGGATTTTGTTGATGAAGATGACGAATAGAGTAACGCGACTTTTTGTCGGCAGTATGTGTAACAGTACAAGTATTTACAACGATAATATTTGCCTCTTCAATATTTTTTGTTACTGTATAGCCTTTCTGTTCTGCAATTCTTTTTAGTGTAGATGTTTCTGTATAATTAAGTTTACATCCGAGAGTAGAAAAATATATATGCATTTTCAATTATTCATAGAATTTGCTAATTCATCTGTCATTTCAAGATTATGCCAAACATTTTGAACGTCGTCGTTATCTTCAAATTCTTCAATCATTTTAAGAACCTTTTGAGCTGTTTCCAGTTCGAGCTTTTTATAGTCGTTAGGAATTCTTCTAAGTTCGGCATTTTCTGGTTCAATTTTCATTTCTTCTAAGCGTTTATTTATTTTTCCAAAGTTTTCCATCGGGCAAGTTAACATTATAATGTCATCGCTCTCTTCTATATCTTCTACACCTGCATCTATAACTTCAAGTTCAAATTCTTCCATATTTTTTATTTGTGATTTTGGGATAGTGAAAACACCTTTGCGTTCGAATAAAAAGCTCAACGAACCGTTTGTACTAAGGTTTCCACCTCTTTTATTAAATATAGCTCTTATATTGCTAACTGTTCGGTTGTTGTTATCTGTAAGACATTCAATAAAAATTGCAACTCCGCCTGGGGCATATCCTTCGAAAGTTACTTCTTGTAAGTTACTTCCTTCGGAATTGGATTTGGAAATTATTCGTTGAATATTTTCTTTGGGCATGTTTGCTCCTTTGGCATTTTGAATAGCTAAACGCAACCGCGAATTTGTTTCCGGGTTAGGTCCGCCTTCGCGAACAGCTATTTGTATTTCTTTAGAAAGTCGTGAAAAAATTTGAGAGCGTTTTGCATCTAAAGCCCCTTTTTTGCGTTTAATTGTTGACCATTTACTATGACCAGACATAAAACAATCTCTTTAAGTTTTTCTTAATGCAAAATTGCATATTTATTACTAAAAATCAAAATGTTTTATAGCCTTTTAAAAAAAGAAAGAGGCTGTCTCAAAATTGAGTCAGTCTCTCTTTTTTTTAATTTCTATTTTTCAGTCAAAGATGTTTTTTGATTCAAAAAATAATGCATAAAAAAGAATTTTCACGTAGAAATTTATGTATAAACGACAAAAATTATCTATAAACGGCTAAAATGTGTTAAAAAAAGAATAAAAAAGTCAAAATTCACGCTATTTTCATCAAGTTATGAGCTATAAAAAGCAATCCTAATTCA
>Ga0308411_10000082_pt1 | contig 51879 bp, 42 predicted proteins | sample HotsprottomLayer_2_FD_203530 | JGI IMG/M metagenome (GOLD analysis project Ga0308411, IMG submission 203530) | Hot spring phototrophic mat microbial communities from Octopus Spring, Yellowstone National Park, Wyoming, United States -... | ecosystem: Environmental > Aquatic > Thermal springs >... | reverse complement strand
GCGACCGGCGACGGTTCACGCACGAGGGCGAGACACGACCCGCAGACGAGGCCTCGGCCCCTTCGAAGGATGAGCCCGCTAGCGAAGACCCGCGGACCCGGGATGCAAGCGCTGCCCGGCGCGCCGACGCGGGACCGCAGCACGGGACGCGCTCGGTCGAGGTGAGCTTCTCGACCTTTGTGCTCGGCCTGAGCACCCAGGCCTTGCTCCATCTCGGTGAGATCCCCGATCCGCAGACCGGCGCCACCAATCGCGACCTTACGGCCGCTCGCCAGGTGATCGACATCCTCGGCGTGCTGAAACAGAAAACGGTCAACAACCTCGAGCAGGCCGAAGAAGCGTTGCTCGACTCGGTGCTTCACGATCTGCGCATGGCCTTCGTGCGACTCGTCCGCGCCGGGACCCCCAAGGAGGATACATGACGCAGCGAGGTAACCGCTGGGCACTCGTGGTGACTGCCCTTGCGGGATTCCTGATCGGGCTCTCGGTGACGATGCGCGGCGAGTTCTTCGACCGCAGCGAGGCGCTCAGTCTCTTCGGCGGGGGAGAGCCCGCGGTGCAGTCGAGCAATCCCCCGCAGGTGCGGTTGCCCGATTTCACCGAGTTGACCAAGGCCGTCTCGCCGTCGGTGGTCAACATCTCGACGACCCAGGAAGTGAAGCGTGGAGGCGGTCCGGTGCCGTTCTTCGGGCCCGGTGGCGAAGACGACCCGTTCGGGGAGTTTTTTGGCAACCCGTTCGAGCGGTTCTTTGGCCAGCCCCGCCGCCCCTTCAGAGCGAAGAGCCTCGGGTCGGGCTTCATCATCGATCCCAAAGGCTTCATCCTCACGAACAACCACGTGGTCGAGAATGCTGACGAGATCGTCGTCAAGCTCAACACCGGCAAGGAGTACAAGGCGAAAGTCGTCGGGCGGGACGCCAAGACCGACATTGCCCTGATCGCGATCGAAAACGGACCGAGCGATCTGCCGACCATCAAGCTCGGGGATTCGAGCAGCCTCAACGTCGGCGAGTGGGTGGTCGCGATCGGCAATCCCTTCGGTCTCGAGAACACCGTGACCGCGGGGATCGTGAGCGCGCTCGGCCGGCACATCAACCAGGGGCCGTACGACAACTTCATCCAGACCGATGCCGCCATCAACCCCGGCAACTCGGGCGGGCCGCTGCTCAACACGCGGGGGGAGGTCGTCGGGATCAACACGGCGATCTTCAGCCGCGGGGGGGGAAACATCGGCATCGGCTTCGCCATTCCGATCGATCTGGCGCGCGAGATCATGCCGCAGCTGCGCGAGAAAGGGCGGGTGACGCGCGGCTGGCTCGGCGTGATGATCCAGAAGGTCACGCCGGATATCGCCGAGTCGCTCGGGCTCGAGGAGGCTGAAGGGGCGCTCGTGGCCGACGTCGTGGCGGACGGTCCAGCGGCCGCAGCCGGGATTCAGCAAGGCGACGTGATCGTCGAGTTCGACGGCAAACCCGTTGCCGATTCGGCCGAGCTGCCGATGATGGTGGCCCGGACCCCGGTCGGCAAGGAGGTGGAGCTTACGGTCATCCGCGACAAGGCACGGAAGCACTTCACCGTCACGATCGCCGAGCTCAAGGATGACGAGGGTCCGGCGGAAGGGCGTGCAGAAGGCGGTGGCGACCTCGGTCTGACCTTGCAGACGCTGACCCCCGACCTCGCCGAAAACCTCGGTCTCGAGCGCGGTGTGAAGGGCGTCGTCGTCACGCGGGTCGAGCCCGGTGGGCCGGCCGCAGAGGCGGGGTTGCGCCGGGGCGACGTGATCCTGGAGGTGAACCGGACGGCGGTGAAGGACGTGGCGACCTACAATAAGGTCGTCCGCGAGGCCGCGAAGGGCAAGAGCCTGCTCTTCCTCGTTCGGCGCGGCGACAACACGATCTTCCTCGCGGTCAAGCCTCCCGCGAGTTGATGCTCGTTCTCGGCATCGAGAGCTCGTGCGATGACTCGGCGGCGGCCGTCCTGCGGGACGGCCGCCTGCTCTCCTCCGTCGTGTCCTCGCAGGACGCCGTGCACGGGCCCTTCGGTGGGGTCGTCCCCGAGCTCGCGTCGCGACATCACGTGCGGAACCTGCTGCCGGTGATCGATGCGGCGCTCGCGCGGGCTGGGGTGGCGGTCTCGGCCCTCGACGGGATCGCCGTAACGCGTGCTCCTGGCCTCATCGGGTCGTTGCTGGTCGGCGTATCCGTGGCCAAAGGCCTTGCGCTGCGCCGTCGCCTCCCGCTCGTCGGCGTGCACCATCTCGAAGGGCACATGCTGGCGGTCAACCTCGACCGTCCTCCGGGTGCGCCCGTCCCGTATCCGTTCCTCGGGCTGATCGTCTCGGGCGGGCATTCCGGGCTGTACCTGGCTCGCGCCCCAGGCGAATACTTCTGCCTGGGCAAGACTCGTGACGATGCCGTCGGCGAGGCGTTCGACAAGGTGGCGAAGCTGCTGGGTCTCGGATACCCCGGTGGACCGGTGATCGAGCGGATGGCGCAGCGAGGCGACCCCACGGCCGTCCGCTTCCCGCGGGCCCGGCTGAAGCGCGGGCGGTTCGATCTGAGCTTCAGCGGGTTCAAGACGGCAGTCTGGCAGTACCTGCGGGATCACCCCTGCGCGGGCGAAGCCGTTGCGGATCTCTGCGCGAGCGTGCAGGAGGCCCTCGTCGACATGCTCGAACACGCGACCAGCGAGGCGCTCGATGCGACGGGCGTGGCGCGTCTGGTCGTCTGCGGTGGCGTCGCGGCCAACGGGCGGCTGCGCGCCCGGTTGCGTGCGCTGGGCGAGGCGCGCGGGGTCGAGGTGATCGTGGCGCGCCCGGCCCTCTGTACGGACAATGCGGCGATGATTGCCCTCGCGGGCTGGCCGCGGCTGCTGCGCGGAGAGGACGACGGCATGGCCATCGAGGCCGAAGCCTCGTGCCCGCTCGGAACACCCTGGAGGGGCTGAAAGCCCCACCCCACGGGACAGGGCAGGGACAGGCGGCCGTGGGCGCGCGAAGCGAAGCGCGACGGGCGCTGGCGGACGCCGGGCTGCGGCCGCGTCGGCGATTCGGCCAGCATTTTCTTTGCGATCGTGCGGTGGTCGAGCGCATCGTCCGGACGGCGGCCTTGGGGCAGGGGACAACGGTGCTCGAGATCGGACCGGGGCTGGGTGCGCTGACGGAGGCGCTCGCCGCCTGCGCCGCGCGAGTGCACGCGATCGAGATCGATCGGGATTTGGCAGCCCAGCTGCGCGAGCGCTTCGCCGCACAGCCATCGGTGACGGTGCACGAGGGCGACGTGCTCGCCCTGCCGCTCGGCGAGATCGTGCCCGAGCCGGACGCGGTGGTAGTCGCCAACCTCCCCTACAACATCTCGACGCCGATTCTCTTCCGCCTGCTCGAGCAGCGCGCGCGATTCCCGCGGGCCGTGCTGATGCTCCAGCGAGAGGTCGCACTGCGCCTCACCGCCCGACCCGGGAGCCGTGCCTGGGGGGTGCTTCCGGTGCTGATCCAGACCTGGGGCGACGTACACTTCGCGCTCGCGGTGTCGCGCCACAGTTTTCTGCCGCGGCCACGCGTCGACTCCGCGGTCGTGAGCATCGCCTGGCGCCGCGAAGCGCGCGTTCCCCTCGAGGACCCGCTGCTCTTTCGTGCGGTTGTCCGGGCGGCCTTCGGGCAGCGGCGCAAGACACTGCGGAACGCGCTCGGAGCGCTCGCCGCGGGGCGCGGTGTCGCGATCGAGGCCGTGCTCGACGCGGCCGGCATCGATCCGCGCGCCCGGGCCGAAGTCCTGACGCTGGAGGACTTCGCCCGGATCGCGCGCGCGATCGGGAGCGCTGGGGGCTCTGCCGCTGTCGTTGCCTGAGCGCCATGCCCGAGCTCCCCGAGGTCGAGACCATCGTCCGAGGCCTGCGGCCGGCCGTCCTGGGCCGGCGGATTGCGGCGGTCGAGGTGCGGGAGCGACGCCTGCGGACGCCGGTGCCGCCCGATCTGGAACGCCAGCTGTGCTCGAGACGCATCGTCGACATGACGCGCCACGGCAAGCACATCCTCGTTTTCCTCGACGATGCCACCGTGTGGCTGCTGCATCTCGGAATGACGGGCCGGCTCACCTTGCGATCGCGGAACGGGTCGGGCCATCCGCACGATCGGCTCATCGTGGAGATCGAGGGGGGCGGCATCCTCGCCTACAACGACATCCGGCGCTTCGGCTCCGTGACTGTCGTGGCCGTCGCGGTGCTCGACGGCGCCCTGGCGCCGGGTGTCGACGCGCTGTCTGCGGCCTTCACGGGCGACCACTTGTGGCAGCGCGCGCGCGCGCGGCGGACGAGCGTCAAGGTCCTGCTCATGGATCAGCGGGTCGTCGCTGGCCTCGGGAACATCTACGCGAACGAGATTCTCTTCCACGCCGGGGTCCGGCCGCACCGGCTGGCACGCCGCCTGTCGCGACGCGCCTGCGGCCTCGTCGTGGAGGCGACGCGTAGCGTCCTCGCCGCGGCCATTGCCAGCGGAGGCTCGACGATCTCGGATTACCGCGATGGGTTCGACCGCTTCGGCTGGTACCAGGAGCAGCACGCCGTCTACGCGCGTGGGGGCCTGCCCTGCCGTGCGTGCGGGGCCCTTATCCGGGTGACGACCCTCGCCGGCCGCTCGACCTTCTGGTGTCCGGGTTGCCAACGCTGACGGACGAGTACGCGGCGGCGTGCCGAGCAGCGCCGGATCATGACGAGCTTGACACCTTGCTCTTCCGGTGACGCTGCACAGGCGAGGCTGGTGCGCTGCCAGGGGCCGGCGAACCCTGGCGGGGACGGCATGCGGCGTGCATGGCCCCTGGCCCGCAGACAGGGCCGGCGCCCGCCGAGGGGTCGGGGCGGTGTTGCATGAAGGCTCGGGGTGCGGGAAGAACCATAGGTCGTCGATCAGGGCCGTGAGGGTCTAGCGCCGTGGAGATCGTCCTGCTGCGGGTCGCCGCTGCTGGCTACCTCGTGGCCACGGTCGCCGTGTTGGCGAGCCTCGTGATGCGTCGCGAGCTGCCGAAACGGATCGTGGTCTGGATGCTTGCGAGCACCCTGCTCCTGCACACGACATCGATTGCGCTCCGCGGCCTGCTCGTCGGCAGCATCCCCGTGGCGACGCTGCCCGAGGCCCTGTCGTTGCTTGCGGCGTTGGTGATCGCGCTCTTCCTCGCCATCCAGATCCGGGCGCCGCTGCTGGCCCTCGGGGCCGTGGTGGTGCCGAGCGCCTTCGGCCTCACCCTCGCGGCGAGCGTGCTCAAGAGCGGTGCCCAGCCCCTCCCGCCGGTGCTGCACAGCATCTGGCTCCCCGTCCACGTGCTGTTCGCCTTTCTGGGCGACGCGGTATTCGCGCTGGCCTGCAGTGCCAGCGTGCTGTATCTGGTGCAAGAACACCGTCTCAAGACGCACCGCGGGCGTGGCGTGCTCGGGCGTCTGCCCTCGCTCGAGACGCTCGATCGGATCTCGGCGAGCTGTCTGCGTTGGGGGCTCGTGTTGCTCACGATCGGGATCGTGACGGGGATCGTCTGGGCCCACGAGGCCTGGGGCCGGTTCTGGCTGGGGGACCCGAAGCTGGTGTTCTCGCTGCTGGTGTGGGGCCTGTACATGGTGCTGCTGCAGGGGCGCATGACGGCCGGCTGGCGCGGTCGGCGGGCCGCGCAGCTCACGATCGTGGGCTTCATGGCGATTCTGGCCTCGCTACTCGGCGTGAACCTTTTCGGCCTCGGCCTGCACGGGCGAGCGTACTGACGTGTCGCAGGATATCTTGCTGGTAGGCATGAATCATCGGACGGCGCCGGTCGAGGTCCGCGAACGACTCGCCTTTGCCAATGGCCGCCTCGAGCCTGCCCTGCGCACCCTGGTCGGCTGGCCGGGCGTGGCCGAAGGGGTCATCCTGTCCACCTGCAATCGCGTCGAGGTGGTCGCCTGCGGCAATGATCCGGCCCTGCTGGCTGTCGAGCTGCCGCGCTTCCTCGCGCACGAGCATGGGGTGGATCCCGCGCTGCTTGCGGGGCGTCTGTACACCTACCGCGGGCGCGATGCGGTCCGGCATGTCTTCCGGGTCGCGGCCAGCCTCGACTCGATGGTGGTGGGCGAGCCGCAGATCCTCGGTCAGGTGAAGAGCCAGTATGCGGCGGCCGCAGCGGTCGGGGCCTCTGGCCGCATCCTGCATCGTTGCTTTCACCGCTCGTTCGCGGTCGCGAAGCGGATCCGGACCGAAACGGCTATCGCCGAAAAAGCCGTATCGATCGGCTCGGTCGCTGTAGAGCTCGCCCAGGAGATCTTCGACGTGCTCGGCGACAAGACTGCCCTCCTGATCGGGGCCGCGGCCATGGGCGAGGTCACGGCACGGCAACTGCTGGCGCAGGGGGTCGGGTCGCTGCTGGTGGCCAACCGGACCTGGGAGCGAGCCCTCGACGTGGCCGGGACGCTCGGCGGTCTGCCCGTGCCCTTCGACCGCCTGGTGCGGTACCTGCCGCTGGCGGACCTCGTGATCGGCGCCGTCGGCGGCCCAAGCTACGTGATCGGCCCGGCGGCAGTCCGCGACGCGCTGCGCGAGCGGCGCGGGAAACCCATCTTCTTGATCGACCTGGCCGTGCCGCGTTCGATCGATCCCGCAGTCCATCAGCTGGACGGAGCCTACGTCTACGACATCGACGATCTGGAGAGCGTGATTGCCGAGCACCGCGACGCGCGGGCCGCGGAAGCGGCGCGTGCCGAGGCCATCGTCAACAGCGAGGTCGAGTCCTTCTGGCGCTGGCTGGAGGGGCTTGAGGTGGTGCCTACGGTCGTGGCGCTACGCGAGAAGGTGGAGGCGATTCGCCAGCAGGAGCTGGCGCGCGTGCTCGCGGGCGGCAGCTGGGATCCGGCGCAACGCGAGCTGCTCGAACGCCTCACGCGAGGCATCTGCAACAAGATCCTGCATGCCCCCCTGACCGTGCTCCGCCAGCACCCGGAGACGGCGAGCGCCGATGCGCTCGCCGCCGTGCGTATGCTCTTCGCCCTCGATGCACGTCCCCGGGACGGCGAGGTCGAGGAAGACGAGGACTGAGGCATGCCCGTGCTTCGCTGCGGGACGCGGGGGAGTGCGCTCGCGCGAGCACAGGCCGCGCAGGTCCGGGACGCGCTCGAGCGTGCACACCCGGGGTTAACCATCGAGCTGCTGATCGTGCGTACGACGGGCGACCGGCTGAGCGAGGGGCCTCTGCCCGGCGGCAAGGGGCTCTTCGTGAAAGAGCTGGAGGACGCGCTCTTCTCGCGGACCATCGAGCTCGCCGTGCACTCGATGAAGGACATGCCAGGGGCGCTGCCCCCGGGCCTGGTGATCGGGGCCGTGCCACGGCGGGCCGATGCCCGGGATGTCCTCGTGGGAGGCGGGTCGGGGGGGCTGGCTGGCCTCCCTGCAGGAGCCCGCATCGGGACGGCGAGCCTGCGCCGGCGGGCACAGCTCCACTGGCGCCGTCCGGATGTCACGTCGGTGTTCCTGCGCGGGAATGTCGACACCCGCCTCAGGCGGTGGTGCGACGGGGAGGTCGATGCGCTGCTCCTGGCCGCGGCTGGGCTCCAGCGGCTCGGCGTGCACGAGCCAGCCGCCGAGCCGATCGCCGTGGAGGAGCTGCTGCCGGCCGTGGGGCAGGGCGCGCTGGCGCTGGAATGCCGCGCGGACGACGCTGCGACGCGAGAGCGACTGCGCGCGATTGCCGATCCCGACGCCGAGGCGACGGTGACGGCCGAGCGCAGCTTCCTGCAGGCCATCGGCGGCGACTGCAACACGCCTCTCGCAGCGCACGCCACTGTGATGGGAACGACGCTCAGGCTGCAGGCCCAAGTGCTGGCGCCGGATGGCAGTGCCTGCCTCGAAGCGTCGGCGAGCGCGCCGCGAGCCGACAGCGCGATCCTCGGGACGGAGGTGGCGCGCATGCTCGAGGGGCAGGGAGCGCGCCGGCTCCTCGGTCGGTGAGCAGCCGGATGCCGTGCCCGGTCGGTTCCCCGGCGATACGTCGGGCAGGTGGCCGGGGCGCCCACCGGACGAGATCCGGTCTCAGGGCAGTGGGGGACACGATGCGGGCGGTGGTGTAGCCGCGGCCGCGATGAAGCGTCCCGGTCGATCGCTAGCCGCGGTCGAGCGCTGCGGCCCGCGTCCCCGTGCGCGTGCGCTCGCGCACCACCCGCCCTCGGGGAACAGGCCCGGCGCCAGCCGGACTGCGATACGCCCCTGCGCGGGCTCGTCGAGCGTGTAGGGGATGCGGCCGCGGATCTCGAGGCGGTCGCGGGCGAGGAGCACGCGGAGGGCCGTGTCGTCGCCGCTGCGGAAACGGAAACCCTTGCGGCGTTGGGCCGTGCCGATGGCGCGCCAGTGACGCGCCGGGAGCGAGACGACCGCGGAATCGGCGGTGAAGCCCGCATTGTACACCCGCAGCGTCGCCCCGTAGCGCGTGGGATCGAAGGCGGTTGCGCCGGGCGGGGGAACGATGCGGTGCGCCGCGGGTTCCCCTCGCGTTCGCGCCGAAAAGCGCACCGTGGCGAGGCGGGGTTGCTTTCGTCGCGTCCGCATCGCGAGCGCGTCCGTGCGTACAGACACCCGCTGCAGCGGCAGCGGCGAGCCCGAGGGGCGGCTGGCAGGGCTCGCCGGGTCGGTGCCCTCGACGAGCTCGTCACCGCTCAAGAACCCGTCGCGGTCACCGTCGAGCGCGATGCGCACGCCGGATCCCGGAGGCACGCAGGTGTAGGTGAGCGCTCCCCTCGTGTCTTGCGCCTGGCTACGAAGCGCGGCGTCGCTGACCGGTGCCTCGCTCGCCCGGTCGGACACGAAGAGCTCCCCGGGAACGAGCAGCCAACCCCGCAAGGTGTGGTTGACAACCCCGTGGGCCACGAGGTCGCAGTCCCCCGCTATCGCTCGCGCGCGGAGCAGGTCGAGCCGTTGCGCGGTTGCGGCGTCGCTGCTCAGGGTGACTTGTTGGCCAACGGCTGGCGCCAGGTTCGTGTCGAAGGCCAGCAAATATTGCTCGATGGCGCTGCGCTCGTTCTCGGAGAGCGTGAAGGGGCGGCGACGGAGAAAGGCCGCGACCGAGCCGGCGCTGCCGTCGTGGGAGAAGCCGAAGCCGCGGATCTGCGGCGCTGGCGCGGCAGGGTCGCCTTCGAACATCCCGACCTTTTGGTAGAGGTTGCGGAGATGCGGGATCTTGAAGAGCTGCGGGCCGCCTTGCACGGCGCTCTGGCCGTCGGTGCCAAAGTGCCCGCGGCGCGGCGCCAGCGTATGACAGCCAGCGCAGTTGAACGCCTCGTCGGTGACGCGGCCGAAGAAGAGATCGCGTCCGGCCTGCTGCTCGGCGTTCAGGGATCCATCGAGGGGCCGCAGCGGATTCGGCGGGTAGGTGATCTCGAGCACGAAGTCCGCGAAGCGCTGCATGTCCGCAAGGTCGAGCGGAGCCTCGCGTCCGAGCAGGCCCTCGAAGGCGACGAGGAACTGGGCGAACGCGTCGTGCTCGGCCAGCGGGTCGCCGTCGGGGAGTGCACCGCCCGTGCGGTCGCCGCGCCAGTGCATCGGACCGGCACCGGCCATGCCACGGAGGCTTTGGGTGGTCATCGGGCCTTTGAGCGGGTGAAACGGCTGTGGGTCGCCGAAGTGCACGGGGTTAGGGTTCGGTATCACCGGCGCATCGGGGTTGCCGAGGTCCCACGCGAGACCGTCGAGATCGCCGAACACGTGACAGCTCCCGCAGGCGGCCTCGCCGTTGCTGGAGGTGAGCCGCGCATCGTAGAGAAAGCGACGGCCGGCCTGCACTGGCTCCGGCTCGGGATTGTGCAGACGATAGTGCGCGATCTCGCGTCGGGACGCCGTATCCACCACGGCAATGCCATTGTCGAAGCGGGTAAGCACGTAGAGTCGTTTTCGGGGCTCGTCGAGGACAAGCCCCGCAGGGCCGCCGCCGCTGACCGGGACGTGATCGGCCGGGTCCGGTGCGAAGGTGCCGGCTTCGAGGGCGACAAGGTCGATGCCCGCGACCACTCCCGACCCGAAAGCCGCAAGCCAGGCCGTGGTGCCGTCACCGCTCAGGGCGATTCCGACCGGCAGGGCGAGGCTGCGTTCTTTCACGCCGGCGGGACTCGGCACGACGCCGTAGTCGATGTGGGGGTTGAGATGCCGCGGAACGACCTCGCCGTCGTCACGCAGCAGCGTGATCCGGGCCTCGTGGAGATGACCACGGACGGTGCTGCCGCCGAAGATACCCGGACCCTCGAAACGGGTGTCGTTCCGCGCCTCGGTGTTCGCCACGTAGACGGTGCCGGTCTGCGGGTGGACCGCCATGCTATAGAGAATGGTTCCCACGTGCGCGTACTCGGCCGTGACCTCGAGCGTCGCCGCGTCGATGCGAAACACGTCGAGATCCGGCAGGGCGATGCCGATCGCCGCGTCCCAGATGCGGCCGAGAGGATCGTGCCAGTGTCCCGTTGCCCGGTCGAAACGAACGATCAAGCCCGTTTCCGGTCCGGGGACGCCTTCGACGTTGGTGGCCGGCGGTGGCAAGCCCCCTGGCATCCATCTGCCGCCGAGCTCGCAGGGGGGCGCGGCCGGCCCGCCGTCGCACACGGCGCTCTCGGGAACGATCGTGGTCTGGTTCCCCGAACGAAAGATGGCGGCATAGACCTGCGAGCTGTCAGGCGAGACGGCCAGTGCTCGCGGGGTATCGCCGAAGAGGGTGACAATCGCGATCGGCGTCCCGCCGGGCCCCGGACCCGGGTCGAGGGCATCGAACACCCAGACGTCGGCACGGCCGAGGCCGGGAGTGGCGAGCCGCGGACTCGCTGGTCGGTGCTGGCCGCGCGCGGCAGCGGTGACGAAGGCCCGCGAGCGTCCCGGCCCGGCGAAGACGAGATCACCGGGCTCGTCGCCGACCAGGAGCGTGCGGACGACTCGCGGCGGCGAGGGATCGAGGCGCACGACGCTCACGCTGTCCGAGAGGTGGTTTACCACCCAGACCTCGCGATCGCTTCGGGCCGCGACGGCCACTGGCTCGAGGCCTACCGGAACCGAAGCCGTATGCCGTAGCCCTGCCGCTTCGATGTCGAAGATCTCCAGCCGGGCGTCGGGCGTGTTGACGGCGAAGAGGCGGGTACCATCCGGCGACAAGGCCAGCGGACGAACCGCTCCGCTCTCGAAGGTCACGAAATCGCCACCCCACGCCGGGGCGGCTCCCACCGAGCTCAGGATGACGAGGCATGCCGCGCAGACGAACCTCATCGGCAATCACGATAGCCGGCAGCCGACGGATCGGGAACGGGCGGCGATCGCTGTACTGGCGCCTGCGACCAAATGCCGCATCGTCTCCTGCCCTGTCGCCCGCTAGCGTCTCGCGCGATGCGGAGCTGTGCTTGTTCACTGTCGCGAGCCGTGCTCGCTCTCGCGGTGGTCGTCGGTGGAACCGCCCGACTGGCAGCGGCTCATGGGGGCGATCCGCTGGGCACCATCACCGGCAACGTGAGCTTCGCCGATCCCGAGCCCCGGGGCATCGGGTACGAGTGGACCATTCGCATGCATCGGCGGCAGACCGCCGAGGTGGTGTACGCGGTGGGGGCGAAGAGCTGGAACGAGCCATCGAATCCCGAGGGGCTGAAGGGCTGGACCCATACCTCGAACTGGATCGCCCTCGAGCTCGAAGAGCCTGCCCTGGTGAAGATCACCGTCGCACGGCAGCAGGGCGTGGTCGTGACCTCGGGATCGACAGCAGCCGCGGCCCGGTTCGCCCTCGTCCCGGCGCTGTCGCTCTACAGCGGCTGGGACTCGACCACCGAGTTCGAGGATCACACCTTCAACAACGTGGGCAACTTCTGGTCGACGATCGTCTATATCGGCAGCGCGTCCAACGCGAAGGGCAGGAGTCGCGTCAGCTACAAGGCGCGACTGGGGGCCGGCCGGTACAGTATCGTCATCGGCGGCAACCCGCCTTCGCTCGGCGATCCCTCGGCCTACCCCGCCGGCACCTGCGATCCCGTGGATGCGACCTGCTACCGCTACACCGGGATCCACGGCTACCGAGCGACCATCCAGACCCGCTAGGGGCGGCGACCTCTCCCGGGGCTGGCGTCCCGCGTCACATCGGTGTTCTTGCGTCCCAGAAGTCCTGGGATCTATAGGCTGTGCCGACGCGCCGACCATGCGGCTCCTCGTCGGGATCGCCGAGCGTCACCCGTCGGCAGAGCTCGTGCTGGTCGGTGACGGGCCGCTCCGATCGAGACTCGAGGCGAGCATCCCGCCACCGATCCGAGGCCGCGTGGACTTTCGTGGTCACCGGCAATGGGACGAGCTGCCTCGAGAGTACGCCCGGCGGAACGTGCTCGTGTTCCCATCGCGACACGACGGCTGGGGCATGGTGATCCCCGAGGTGATGGCCGCGGGCCTTCCCATAATCGCGACGCGGCAGACCGGCGCGGCGCATGGGCGAGCAGGCGCGCGAGGCATGTCGAATGCTCGACGCGCCCCAGGCTGCACGACGGCTGGCGAAGATCGTTGCGGCGTACGCGCGAAGGTCGGGGGAAAAAAGAAGGTCGCGCCCGCAGGAGTGCCTGCGGAAGGGATGACGGCCACGCATGTCCTTGACAACCGCCCCGGTACCGGTGGTAGGCGCGGCGGCATGCCGATTGCCCTCGCGCTTCTCCTCGCCGTGGTGGGCCTGACCCCCGCGCTGGCGGCGCCCACTCCCGCCCAGCGATGTGCCGCCGCCAAGCTCAAGGCGGCCGCGAAGAAAGCGACGGGCAAGATTCGCTGTCACGAGAAGGCGATCCTCAAGGGTCTCGGCGTGGACGTGCTGTGCCTCCAGAAGGCGGAGTCGAAGTTCGCCAGTGCCTTCGCCAAGGCCGAGCTGAAGGGCGGATGCGCCACCGTCGGCGACGCAGCCGCCATCGAGCTCCTGGTGGATGACTTCGTCGAGCAGGCTGTCGATGCGTTGGAGCCCCCCGTGAGTTTCGCCGCGGTCGTCCAACCGATCTTCTCGGCGCGCTGCGCGGTCTCGGGCTGTCATGTCGCTCCGGTCCCGGCAGCGGGCTTGGACCTCTCGGCGGGTGTCGCCTACGCCAACATTGTCAACGTCGACAGCAGCCAGGTGCCCACGTCGAAGCGCGTGTTCCCGGGCGATGCGGCGGTGAGCTATCTGTACCAGAAGATCACAAACGACCCGGGGATCGTGGGGTCGCCGATGCCGCTCGGCGCCTTCCCGATGCCGACGGCGGAGATCGACGCGATCGAACGTTGGATCGCGGAAGGCGCGGCGAACAACTGAGACGATCCCCTCGGGGGGAATGGCTCGCGAGCGACGCCGGGGCCGACGCCACCTCGCGCTATTCGAGGAAGCCCGCGAGCGGCGGCCCCCCGTTGCGCCCGACCTCGGGAATCTCTCGCAGGCGATCCATCGCTTCCCCCCTGCTGTCGAGCACGAGCATTCCACCGTCCTCTTCTTCGTGGCCGTCTGGCACGAAGAGCTGCGGATGGTCGAAGGGTGCCCGGCGGAATCGTACGCGCTCGTCGGTAAGGGCACGCAGGAACGCCTCGAGCGCAGCGAGCTCGTCAGGCGTGCTGTCGAGCACATTGAGTGGCGCGATCTCGCGCTGGCCGCTGGCATCGTACTGTGGCCGGACGTCTCCCCCGCGGGAGTAGAACGCGAGGACGTCGGCGAGCCGTAGCAGCCCGCCGTTGTGGAAATACGGTGCGGTCAGCTCCACGTTGCGCAGCCCGGGGACCTTCATCGCGCCATCCACGGCGATGGGTTCGGGTGGGGGAGGGACGAGGCGGCGCACGGTGGAGAGCGGGAGCCCGGTGACGTCGCTGAGCGCACCGACACCGAGATCCTCGCGTGTCGGCCGCACACCGATGTTGTTGAACCCGCGGTCGAGAGCCTGCCCGTCGCGGATCCGGGTGGGGCTCTCACGCACGCGGCGCGCGGAGGCCCCGGTCAGCTCGGCGCCCTCGTGACAGTTGATGCAGCGACCGCGGGTCTGGCTGCGGAAGATGTCGACCCCGGCGATCGCCTCGGCGGAGATCGCCGCCGGGTCGCCGTCCATGAAGCGATCGTATGGCGAGTCGTCGGCGACGAGCGTGCTCTCGTAGGCCTGGACAGCCAGGCCGAAGAACAAGGGGAAATTGTACTGCATCAGCGTGTACTCGCGCGTGCTCGGATCGCCGTCCCGCTCGTGCACGACGGCCACCTGGCCATCGGGGGAGACGCGGAACAGGGTGCGGGCCCACCACCAGCGCCGATGAAAAGCGCGAGCGACGAGCGTGTCGTAGCGGGCGATCCGCAGCCCCGGTCGTGGCCAGCTCGAGAGCGGCCCGAGCACCGAGTCCTCGGGATGCACCTTCTGCAGGGCCAGGGGGCGCAGCCGACGCACCCGACGGCCAAGCTCGCCGCGGCCCCGCAGGAACTTCCCGGAGGTATGTCGCGTATTGCGTCCGATCGCTGCCATCTCGCTGGTGGCCTCGACGGGCATGACCGCCTGGGAGGCGAGGCTGGCATTCTCCAGGCGCACGCGCACCCCGAGGGGGTTGGCGGGATCGTCGGCGCGGAAGACCCGAGCCTCGGGGTCGTCGTCGCCGAGGCCGTTGACCCCGTTGAACACGTTCTGGGCACGTCCGTCCCAGAACTGCCGGTGGTTGAACACGGCATTGATCACGCTCGGGGCGTTGCGGCTCGTGACCTGCCGGACGTTCACCTCGCCGAGCCGAAAGCCGTTGGGATCGCGGAGGGACTCGAGGCGCTCGCGGGCGCGACCACTCCAGCCGCGAAAGGCGAACAAGCTCACCCCCTGCGAACCGACGATGTCGTTCGTTCCCGGCGAGAGAGGAAAATCGCTCGCCTCGAGTTGATGGTTGGGGCGCAGTGGGCCGGCGAACACGGTGTCCGGATCGCCGCTGCCGTCCTCGCGCACGCGGCGCAGGCCGGGATTGAGCTGATTGCGCGAGCGGCTGTCGGCCCCGGCGTGGAAATGACAGGTGGCACAGGCCGTGCGGCCATCGCTACCGACCTGCATGTCCCAGAACAGCGCCTTGCCGAGCACCAGCAGCGCCTCGCGGTCGCGCACGAACTCGTCGAGGTTGTCCGGGCCGGGAACCGGGACGGTCTTGAGCGACGGTGGACGGGGGGGATCCTCGGCGGCGAGCACCGCGGCATGCGCGAGCCCCAGGACGGGCAGCAGCGCCGTGGCCAGCAGGCGAGGCAAGCCTGCCGTCACGACGCTGGCTCGCAGCGCCGCGCTTTCTTGTTGAACCGGCAATCGACCTCCCCTCGGCGCATGAGTGGCTCGTCGTTCCTCCAGTCGGCTTTGGTGCAGGCCTTCTGGCCCGAGCGGGTCCCGACGGCGAAGCTGGCACAAAACTGCGCGAGCGAGCAGCCGCTCTGGTCGACGGCGAGCCCGGCCGGCGTGTCGGGGCAAGTGTCTTCCGCGTCGCGCCGGCCGTCGTTGTCGCTGTCCGTCGTCGCCGCGGCAAGGGCCGTTTCCGCGGCCTCGAGCGCGGTTTCCGCAACCTGGCGAGCCGTGACTGCCGCGCTCAGCTCGGCCTGACACTGGGCCAGATCGTCCCTGTCGGCTTGCGGAACGATGTCGACGCGGTAGCGGCCCGAGACGCCGCCTAGAGCGCCGATGAGGAGTGTATACCGCCCGCTCGAGTCCGCTGTCAGAGTGAACGTGCGGCTCGCTGGCTCGCCGGCGGCGGTGGCCACGGCGTAGCCGAGGAGCGTCATACCACTGGCGCCGAGCGGGTCGTTCTGCGGCACCGGGCTCGTCACGAAGGTCTGATGCCGCGTGGAGGTGTCGCTGGCATCCCATCCCCCGTAGAGCGCGAAGGCGAGCTGCATCGTGACGCTGTCGTCGGGGTCGTCGCTGACGGTCACCGTGAAGCGCACCGGGCCCCCGGCCAGGAGCTCGCTCACCGGCTCGAACTCGATGAGCCCATAGTCGAGGCCGTGGCCCCAGCCCTGCCCCTGGTTGTCCGGGTCGGACCAGGACTTCCCCCCGACGGCCAGCACGCGATCGCTGGGCAGGTCGGGATCGGTCGCTGCGTTGTAGGCCTCGACCTGGGCGAGCAGGCTGCCGATGGGCGGAGCTGGTGCCGCGCCGGTCACGATCGTGCGCGCCGTGCTGGTGTCGTGCATCCCCGCGTACCACATGACGGGCAGGGCCCCGGAATACGCGGCCACGGCGCCGTTGGTCCACGCGCTACCGGACCCGGCGGCGGGCTCGCCATCGGCGCCGTTGATGCTGCCGGCGAGGCCGGACCCGTAGCCGGCGAGGTTGTAGCTCTGATGGGCCGATGCCGTCGCGGGCAGCGACAGGATGCCCGCGAGGACGGCAGCGAAGAGACTCGTCGGTCGTGTGTGCATCGTCGAGAACGGGGGCTCCCCGGTCCTTCGGGACCGAGGAGCCCCATCCGTGCTCAGGGAAGGGCGGTCGGCTGACAGCTGAGGGATACCTTGTCGTACAGGCAATCCGCGGTCTTCTTTGTCATGAGCGGCTCGTCGTTGTTCCAGTCCGCCTTCCGACACGCCTTCTGCTCGGTCTTGGTCGTGACCGGGAACGCGGCGCAGAACTGCGCTCGCGAGCAGCCCTGAGCGTCCACAGCCGTGCTGGGGGGCGTCGCCGCGCAGTTGTCGCTGAGGTCCGGTACGCCGTCGCCGTCGGCGTCGGGCAGCGGCGCGACCGAGACCGTGACCTGGTACTGGCCAGCCACCCCCCCGAGTGCGCCCACGAAGACGGAATACTTGGACGCAGCGCTCTCGTCCGCAACGACGAAAGACCGGCTGATGGCCTGCCCTGGAGCGCTGGCGACCGCGTAGGCGAGCAGCGTGAGTCCAGTGGAGCCGAGGGGATTGTCACCAGGTGCGGGCTGCGTCACGAAGGTCTGATGCCGGCTCGAGCTCGGGTTGGTGTCCCAGCCGCGGTACAGCGCGAAGGCCAGCTGGGGTGCGACCCCGTCGGAGGGATCGTCGGCCACGGTGACGGTCACCATCACCGGCCCGTCCTCGAGCACGTGATTGAGCGGGGCGAGCTCGACCAGTCCATAATCGAGGCCATGGCCCCATCCCTGGCCGCCGTTCGCGGGATCGGACCACGACTTGCCGCCCACCGCCAGCACGCGATCGGTGGGCAGGTCGGGATCGTGTGCAGCATTGTACGCGTTGACCCCGGCGAGCATGCTCCCCGCTGGAGGGTTCGGCGCGAGACCGGTCTGGAGGATGCGGACGCCCGAGGAGTGGTGCATCCCGGCATACCACATCGCCGGCAGACCGCCGCTGTACGCGGCGACCCCGCCGTCCGTCCATGTCGCCGGCGGATCCGCGGTCGGCAATCCGTCGGCGCCGTTGGTGCTTCCCGCGAGCCCCGAGCCGTAGCCCGAGAGGTTGTACGATTCGTGCGCGGCCGCTGGCATCGCGCAGAGCACGGCCACGCCGGCCACCAGAGAAAACCATATTCGTCGCATGCTGCAGACCTCCTCGTCTAGTGTGGGTCGAGTAGACGGCTTCCGCTTGCCGCCAACGCCGCGTCTGTTTACGAGAGCGTGGCGCGGGAAACCATGCGACACAGCGTCGCAGCTGCTGCAGCGGTGCCGAAGCGCGGGTGGCCCGTGGCGAGCGCCTGAGCGTATGACAGGCGCACGAATTTGCGGGAGTGCCCGCCGTCTCGGTGTCCAAGCGATCGTACTGGCGGTCGTGCTGGCGGCGGCCGCGGTCGTGCTCACCTGGCCGCTGTTTCGTCACCCTGCGACGACGGTGCTCGAGGCGAAGTCGCTCTACGGTCCTGCGGCGACCCTGATCCAGCGCGATATCAACCTGACGCTCTGGGTCCTCGCCTGGGATACCCACGCGCTCCTCAGCGATCCCGGCCGGCTCTTTCACGCCAATGCGCTGTGGCCAGCGCCGTACACGCTGGCGCTCTCGGAGCACATGCTCGGCAACGTCCCGGTCTTCGCCCCCATCTACATGCTGACGGGCAATCCGGTGCTCGCGCATCAGGTGACGCTGCTGGCGACCTTCGTCGTCGCGGGGCTGACGATGGCGGCCTGGGTGCTCTACTGGACCGGCGATCGCGCCAGTGCCGCCGCCGCCGCGTTCCTGTTTGCCTTCGCGCCCTACCGGCTCTGGCAGCTTGGAAGCCTGCATGTGATCTCGATCCACTGGCTCCCGCTGATCCTGCTGGGCGTCGACGCGAGCGTCCATGGCCGGGCTCCGCGGGCCGGGCCGCTCGCCGTGTTCTGCGCTCTGCTGCTCTCGGCCGCCTGCTCCTACTACGTCGGCTATGCGGCATTTCTGCTCGCGGCGGTGTACCTCGGGAGCGGGGCGATGGCTCGGGGCCGGTCCGCGCGGCGGGCGGTCGGGGTCATTGCGGGCGTGACGCTCCTGGCCGCTGTGGCGATGGCGGCGCTGAGCGTCCCCTACCTCCGGCTCCGGCAGCTCGGCATTCTGCCGGATCACGCGCAGTCGGGCTTCGTGAGCCTCGCCTTTCTGGCCGCGCTGAGAGACGGGATCGGGGGGACAGTCTGGCGTTTCCTGCACCCTGGCGAGGAGGGCATTCCGCTCTATCTCGGTGCCGCGGTGCTCCCGCTGGCTGCGGCCGGGACCGTTGCACATCGTGGCCATCCCCGAGCGGCGCTCCTGCTCACGGCGATCCTGGGCTTCGTCCTCTCGCTCGGACCCACGATGGCCACGCCGCTCGGGATGGTGCCCTTGCCCTACCGATGGCTCGCGAGCGTGGTCCCCGGTTTCGACGCCATGCGTGTCCCCCAGCGATTCGCAGCGCTGGTGACGCTCGCCAGCGTGGCGCTCGCGGCGCTCGGCCTCGCTGCCTGCCGGCGATGGCTCGCTGGCCGGGGCTGGGCTCGTATCGCCGCCCTGCTTCCCCTCGCCACCGTGGCGGCGTCGTGGCTGGACGTCCGCCCACCTTCGATCGCGGCACGCCCGATGCCCGTGGACGAAGCCGTCCCTGCGGCGTACCGGTGGCTCGCCGAGCATGGCGCAGGCAAGCCGCTCATCGAGCTGCCGGCTTCGGCTGGCGCGCCTTACCGACAGAGTCTCTCCATGTACTTCAGCACCTTCCACTGGTTGCCGCTGGCGAACGGCTACACGCCCTACGGGCCGCCGACCTTCCGGGCGATCTTTGAGGCCGCCGAAGGCCTGCCCGAGCCGGAGGCGCTCGAGCGACTGCTGGATGCGGCCCCGCTGCACTGGCTGCTGGTCTGGCGCGCCTGGGTGCCGCAAGACACCTGGCCCGCCTGGCGGGCGACCTTCGACGCTCGCCTGCGTCTCGTCGAGGATTTCGGAGACGTCCTGCTCTACGCTCGCCCCTGACGGCGGTTGACACCCCGCAGGCGGCGGGAGATTGCGAGAACGATCCATGGCATGTGATGCTCGCCCGGCGAGGGGCCGGGTCGTCCTGGTCGGGGCCGGTCCCGGCGACCCCGGGTTGTTGACGCTCCATGGCCAGCGCTGGCTCGCCGCTGCCGACGTGGTGGTTCACGACCATCTCGTGCATCCGCGCCTGCTCGAGCATGTCCGGCCGGAAGCGGAGGTCATCGCCGTCGGGCAGCCCCACGTGGCCGGGATGCGGCTCGAGCAGGGCGCGATCGAGCGGCTCCTGATCGAGCGGGCCACGCGCGGGCAGCTCGTGGTACGCCTCAAGATCGGCGACCCGTTCGTGTTCGGACGCGGCGCGGAGGAGGCGAGTGCGCTGCGCGCCGCCGGGATCCCCTTCGAGATCGTGCCTGGGGTAAGCGCGGCCATCGCGGTTCCGGCCTATGCCGGGATCCCGGTCACGCATCGGGCGCACGCCTCGCTGGTGACGATCGCCACGGCCCATCAGGCGCACGACGCGGATTCCGGGCACGCTGGTCCCCCCGCGCTTCCCTGGGAGCTGCTCGCCCGCCAAGGGGGTACGCTTGTCTTCTTGATGGCTGTCAAGCATCTCGAGGCGGTGCTCGCCGCCTTGCTCCGCCATGGCCTCGATCCGCAGACTCCCGCGGCCATCGTGGAGCGCGGGACCCTGGGGACCCAGCGCACCGTCGCCGGGACAGCGGCGACGCTCGCGGCACAGGCCCGCGCTGCGGGCATCCGCCCGCCGGCCACGCTCGTGGTCGGCAGCGTGGCCAGGCTGCGCGAGCAGATTGCCTGGGTGGAGCGGCGTCCGCTGCTGGGGCGGCGGATCGTCGTCACGCGGGCCCACGAGCAGGCCGGCGAGCTGGCGCGCCGTCTCGAGGACGAGGGAGCGGAAGTCGTGGTCTTCCCGACCATCGCCATCGTCCCTCCCCCGGACGCGGCGGCCCTCGATGCCGCGGTCCGCCGCGCCGCCGGCTACGACTGGATCGTGTTCACGAGCGTCAACGGGGTCCGCGTGTTTTTCGATCGCCTGGCGGCTCTCGGCGGGGACGTGCGCGAGCTGGCGCCAGTGCGGATCGCGGCCATCGGACCCGGAACGGCGTCGGCCCTCGAAAGCCGTCTCCTGCGGCCGGCGGTCGTCGCGGCGGAATTTCGCGCCGAGGGTGTCCTGGCTGCGCTCGCCACGGAAGACCTCCGAGGCCGCCGCATGCTCCTGCCGCGCGCGGCCGGGGCGCGGAGCGTCCTGCCGGCGGAGCTCTCGGCTCGAGGAGCGCAGGTCGAGGAGGTCGTGGCCTATCGCGCGGTGCCGCCGCCCGCTGCCGATCCTGGGCCACTGCGGAAGGCGCTGGAGGCGGGGGACATCGACGCTGTCACGTTCACGAGCAGCTCCACGGTGCGCCATTTCGTGGAGCTGCTCGGGCGCGACGTCGTGGCGCGGGTGTTTCGGCCCGGTCGACCGGTCGTCGCCTGTATCGGTCCGGTGACGGCAGCCACGGTGGCGGAGCTCGGGCTCGCAAGCGACATCGTCGCGTCCGAGTACACGGTTCCCGCGCTGGCGGCGGCCATGGTCGCGTACTTCGCACCCCGCTGAGCGTCCGGGGACGACGAGGGACGCCATGGCCGTGCCGCCACGCGACCCAGCGATCGACTGTCTGAAGGGTCTGGCGATCCTCGCGGTGATCGGCATTCATGCCGAGGTGCTCGCTGGCTCGCGCGTGATGGTCCACGGCATCAACCACGCTGTGCCCGTGTTCGTCGTGCTGTTCGGCATCAATGCCGAGCAGTGGTGGCAGCGCCATGGCGAGCCTGCGGCGACGCTGTGGTGGGCCGATCGCCTCTGGCGCCTCTATCCGCCGCTGTGGGCGACCATGGCCCTGTGGTGGGGCATGACGCTCGCCGCCTCGCCCTGGTGGTTGCAGGCATCCTGGACGACTGTGGTGCTGAACCTCGGAGGAATGCTCCCCAACATCGGGACCGGCTGGTTCGTGACGGTTATCCTGCAGCTGATCGCGTTGCAGCCGCTGCTCCATCGTCTCGCGCGTCGCGCCGGGATCGGTTGGGTGCTGGCTCTGGGGCTGACCTGCCTCGTGGTGACGGTGGTCCTGCGGCCGTGGCTCGTCGGCTGGCTTGGCGTGCGCGGCGCACGCATGTTCGCGCCTCGCCTCCTCGGCCACGTCGCCTTCGGCATGGCGCTCGCGCGGTGGCTGCCGGTGCTCGATGGCCGCGTGGTGCTGGTCGCCGTCGCCGCCGTGGTCGTGTGCGCTGGCGTGCACGAACGGGCCAGCTCGCCGGTCGTGGCGGGCCTCGCCGAGCGGCTTCTCGACCTGCCGCTCACGGTGGCGCTCCTGGTCGCGTGTCGCTCGCTTGGGTCATGGCCCGTCGTCACACGGCCCCTCGTCTGGCTCGGTGTCCATTCCTACGGCGTGTATCTGGGCCAGCTGCTCGTGCACGATGGGGCGGCCCTCGCCTTCGGTCTGCGCGCTGCGGTCGGGCGGGTTGGGCCGTGGCCATACGCGGCGATGCTGCTTGCCGGGGCGGTGGCGCTCGTCGTCGGGGGGACGGCGGCGCGATCGCTGGCAGCCCGATCGTTGCGCAGGGGGCCGAGACCGACAGCGCTTGGCGTCCACGGTGGCCGCTTTGCAAACCCCGACGCCGGCCGCTAAGCCGATCGGCGGGATGAGCCGCTTCCCGGCCTATCGCCCGCGGCGTCTGCGTCGCTCCGAGGCTTTGCGACGTCTGGTGCGCGAGACGCGCGTCGATGCCGCTCGACTCGTGCAGCCGCTCTTCGTCGTCCCCGGCTCGGGTGTCGAGCGGCCTGTCCGCGCAATGCCGGGGGTAGCTCAGCTCTCCGTCGATCGTGCCGCGGAGACCTGCCGGCAGCTCGCCGACCAGGGGGTGCCGGCGGTCCTCCTCTTCGGCGTTCCGGAACACAAGGATGCCCGAGGGTCGAGCGCGCTCGATCCACACGGGGTGATCCCTCGCGCGCTCGAGGCCATTCGCCGGGCCGTGCCCGAGATGCTGTTGCTGGCCGATGTCTGTCTCTGCGAGTACACCGACCACGGGCACTGCGGCGTCCTGCGCGACGGCGAGGTCGACAACGATCCCACCATCGAACGTCTGGCCGAGGTCGCGGTAGCGTACGCGCGCGCGGGAGCCGACATGATCGCGCCGTCCGACATGATGGACGGTCGCGTGGGGGCGATTCGCCGGGCGCTCGACGAGGCCGCCTTCCCGCAGGTGCCGATCATGAGCTACGCGGCGAAGTTCGCCTCGGCCCTCTACGGGCCATTTCGCGAGGCGGCGGCCTCGGCGCCGGCCTTCGGAGACCGCCGCGGCTATCAGATGGATCCGGCGAATGCCGAGGAGGCGCTGCGCGAAGTCGCGCTCGACATCGAGGAGGGCGCCGACATCGTGATGGTCAAACCGGCGACCTTCTATCTTGACGTGATCCGACGCGTGAAGGAGCGCTTCGCCTGGCCGGTCGCCGCCTATCAGGTGAGCGGCGAGTACGCGATGCTCCGGGCAGCAGCCGCGCAGGGCTGGCTGGACGAGGCGCGCGTCGCGGAAGAGAGCGTGCTCGCGATCCGCCGGGCGGGGGCCGACATCGTCATCACGTACTTTGCGGGCATGCTTGCGAGGACGCTGCGGTGACACGCTGCCTGGCCTTGGGGCTGGCCATCCTGCTCGCTGTGCCACGGGCAACCCTGCCGGCGACGGCCGAGCAGGAGCTCGGGCGGCGCTTCTTCCTCGAGGCCCGGGGCCAGCTACCCCTGATCGAAGACCCAGCGGTCGTCGAATACGTGCGCGCGCTCTGCCAGAAGCTCGTCGACACGCTCGGTTCCCAGGAGTTCGACTACCAGGTCTTCGTGGTGGCCCATCCCTCTCTGAACGCCTTCGCGGTGCCCGGTGGCTATCTGTTTCTCTTCAGTGGGCTGGTCGCCCGTGCCGCCACCGACGACGAGATCGCTGGCGTTCTCGGCCACGAGATTGCGCACGTGCATGCCCACCACATCCTCCGCCAGCAGACCGCCGGCGCGGTCTGGACCGCGGCAGCGCTCGCTGGCCTGCTGCTCTCGGCGATCAACCCGGTCCTCGGGGCGGCAGGGGTCGCGGCGGCCCAGACGGCGATGCTGCAGTACTCCCGCGAGTTCGAGCAGGAGGCCGACTTTCTCGGGCTGCGCATCACGAGCGAGGCCGGCTACGATCCGCACGCCTTGGGGGCGTTTTTCAAGCAGTTGCTCGTCGAGCAGCGCCTCAATCCGGCCGGGGTGCCGCCGTACATGTTGAGTCACCCGGTCACGGAGGACCGCGTCGCGAAGGTCGACAGCGTGATCCGTGCCCAAAAGCTGCGAACGCCAGCCGGCCGGCCCCACACGAGCCCCGAGCTGGAGGAAGTTCGGGCGGTGACGAGCGCCCACAACGAGCCGGCGGCTATCGTCAGCGCGCGCTACGAGCAGGCCGTTGCGGAGCGGCCGCGCGACCCCACGGCGCACTTCCTCCTCGGCCGCGTCTACCAGACCATCGGCAAGCTCGAGGCGGCGCGCACGGCGCTCGAGGAAGCCCGGACCTTGGGGATCGGGCCGCGCGTCGACCGCCCGCTCGGCATGGTCTATCTGGGCCTCAAGCAGCCGGCCCTGGCGCGGACCACGCTCGAGGCCCATCTGAGTCGTCGTCCCAACGATCCGTTCGCCCGCCTCGAGCTGGGCAAGGCATATGCCGACGCGGGGGACGAAGCGGCAGCGCTGCGCGAGTTCCAGCGTGCGCTCCGGCTGGACCCGAGCCTCGACGACGCGCATCGTCGCCTGGGCCTGATCTTCGGGCGGACCGGAGACCAGGCGCAGGGGTTTTACCACCTCGCCGTGGCGGCACGCTTGCGCGGAGATCTGGAGCAGGCGTACCGCCACTTCCTGCGCACGGAGGAATTGCTCCCCAAGGACAGCCGCCAGCGCGAGGAGGTCCGCGGAGCCCTCGAGGAGCTCGAGCCGCTGGTGCGCGATCGCGTGCGGGCTCGCCGCAGCGATCGGCGGATCCGCACGCAGCCACGGTTCCCTGCCGCGTCGACGATGGTGCCTGCGCTGCGTTGAGCGACCGTGGGGAAGAAGGGTCGGCCCTACAAGACCGTCCGTGTCGATGGCTTCGACATCCTCGTCGGCCGTGGCGACGAGGAAAACGATGTTCTCACCTTCGAGGTGGCCGCGCCAGACGATCTCTGGCTGCACGTGAGTGGATATTCGGGCAGTCACGTCGTCATCCGGAATCCCGATCGGCTGCCTGTGCTCCCCCTGGCCATCGTGCAGCGTGCTGCCGAGCTGGCGGCGTGGCACTCCAAGGCGCGGGGGGCGCACGGCAAGGTCGAGGTGCACGTCTGCCGCGTCGGGGACGTGCGCAAGCCTCCCGGCTTTGCCCCTGGGAAGGTGCTGCTGCGGAACTGGAGGGCGGTGCGCGTCTACCCGCGGGGCGTCGAGCGGCCGCCGCCGGACACCTGAGGCGTGCGCAGCTTGCCCCGCGCGGCCGCCTCAGTGTAGCGACCTCGCGATGCCTCGCCGCGCTGCCTATCGCATCGGCACCGACGTCGGTGGAACCTTCACCGACTTCGTGCTCGTTCGCCCGGACGGGACGCTCGTCCTCGACAAGCATCCGACCACGCCGCACGATCAGTCCGATGGGGTGCTCGGAGGCCTCGAGCGCTTGGCCACCCGCGAAGGGTCGAGCCTCGAAGCGTTCCTCGGTCGGACCGCGCTGATCGTCCACGGCACCACGACCGCTGACAACACCATGATCGAGTTGTCGGGGGCGGTGACCGGCCTGATCACAAGCGAGGGGCATCGCGACGAGATCGAGATCCGCCGGGGATTCAAGGAGGATATTTGGGACCCAGCGCTGCCGCCGCCGCCACCGATCTGTCCGCGCCGGCGCCGCTACGGGGTGCCCGAGCGCCTCGCGGTCGATGGCAGCGTGGTGGTGCCCCTGGACGAGGACGCCGTGCGCCGGGCGCTGCGTCGCATGCGCCACCAGGGCGTCGAGTCCCTCGCCGTGTGCTTTCTCTTCGCCTACGTGAACCCGGTCCACGAACGGCGCGTCCGCGAGCTTGCGGCTGAGGAACTCCCCGGCGCGATGGTGTCGCTCTCGCACGAGGTCATGCCGCAGGCACCCGAGTTCGAGCGTACGAGCACGACCCTCGTCAATGCCTATGTCGGGCCGCGGATCGAAGGCTATCTGAGCCGTCTCGAGAGCCGCCTGCGGGCCGCGGGATTCCGGGGCGAGCTGCTCGTGATGCAGTCGAACGGTGGCGTCATGCCGGGTGGATACGTGGCGCAGAAGGCCGTCGCCGTGATGGGATCGGGTCCGGCGGGAGGTGTCATGGCAGCCGCGGCGGTCGCCCGGGCCGCCGGCATGCGCGACTTCGTCTCCGTCGACATGGGGGGGACGAGCTACGACGTGTGCCTGGTCCGGGCGGGGGTTCCGGAGGTGAAGGCGGGATGGAACTGGCACCACCGCTACCTCGTCGGTCTGCCGATGGTCGAGGTGGAGACCGTGGGAGCAGGCGGAGGGTCGATCGCCCGGGTCGAGTCCGGCGCGCTCAGGGTCGGCCCGCGCAGTGCCGGAGCGGACCCGGGGCCCGTCTGCTACGGCCGCGGCGGCACAGAGCCGACCGTCACCGATGCGAATGTGGTGCTCGGCTATCTCGATCCCGAACGCTTTTGCGGGGGACGGATGCCATTGGACGCTCGAGCGGCATACGCCGCCGTGCAGAGCCGGATCGCCGAGCCCCTCGGCCTCGGTGTGGTGGAGGCAGCCGAGGGGATCTACCGCCTGGTCAACGCGAATATGGCCAATGCGGTGCGCAAGGCGACAGCCCGGCGCGGTGTCGATCCCCGCGAGCTCACCCTGGTCGTCTTCGGCGGCAACGGCCCGATCCACGCTGTCCCCCAGGCCGAGGAGCTGGGAATCCGGCGCATTCTCGTGCCTCGCCTCTCGCCGGCCTTTTCCGCCTTGGGCCTGCTGCTCACCGATCATGTGGTGGATGAGGCGCGCTCGTACGTCACGCCCATCGGCCTCCTCGACGCGACGCACGTCGAGCGCCTCTTCGCCGACCTCGAGGGTGCCGCTCGGCGTGCCCTCGCGCACGGCGGCCGGCGGCTGCGCTTCGAGCGCTTTCTCCTCCTCTGCTACCCCGGCCAGACCTTCGACCTGGCGGTGCCCTACGCGGGAACGAGCCATGCGGTCACGCGCCCGGCCCTGGCTGCGACCATCGAACGGTTCCACCGCCAGCACGAGGCGCTACATGGCTACGCCAGTCGGGAGGAGGAGCCCATGCTGCGCGGGGTGCGCCTCAAGACCATCGGTCTCGAGGCGAAGCCCCAGCTGCCGCGCCTACCGCGACGAAGCACGCGGGCCGCCCGCCGTCACGAGCGCAGGGTGCGCTTCGCTGGCCGCTGGATCTCGACGCCGGTGTTCGAGGGGGCGCGCCTCGGGGCGGGAAGCACGCTGCGCGGGCCGGCGATCGTCGAGGAGGAGTTTACCACCATCGTCGTTCCGCCTGGGACGCGGGCCGTGGTCGACCCGCACGGGAGCTACGTGCTCGCGGTCGGGACGGCCTGAGATTGCGCGGGGCGCGGTGTTGCCGCTGTCGCCCGCGATCCAGTAGAGCCACGGGCTCATGGCGCACCCGATGGTGACCGAGGATCCGCTCGCCGCCTCGCCCTGCTTTTTCGGCGAGCCAGGGGAGGTGGCACCCCAGGTGTGGATCCACCCGGCCTTCGTGAACACCTATGCTATCGCGACCGCCGCGGGGCTGGTGCTCGTGGATCCCGGGTTCCAGCACACGGCCGGCATCGTCCGCGATCGCCTGCGCAGCTGGAGCGAGGCGCCCCTCGTCGTCGCCGTGTACACGCATGGCCACGCGGATCACGCCTTCGGTCTCGAGGCCTTTCTCGCCGCAGGGGAGCGACCGGCCATCGTGGCGCAGGAAGCCTGCGTGCGGCGTTTCCACCGCTATGGCCTGATGCACGGCCTGAACGCGCGGATCAACCAGCGGCAGTTCGGCCTGCCGCAACCCATCTTCCCCGACCGCTTCACCTGGCCCACGCTGCTGGTGCGCGAGCGCCTGGTGCAGCGCCTGGGCGACGAGGAGCTGGTGTTCACCGCCGCTCGGGGCGAGACCGACGATGCGCTGTGGATCTGGCTGCCCGCCCGCCGGATGCTGTTCACGGGCGACCTTATCATCTGGCAGGCCCCGAACTGCGGCAACCCCCAGAAGGTCCAGCGCTATCCCGAGGACTGGGCCGATGCCCTGGAAGCCATGGCCGGTTGCGAGGCCGAATGGCTGTTTCCCGGGCACGGGCTCGTCGTCCACGGTGTCGACGCTGTCCGACGCGTGCTGACCGAGACAGCTCGCTATCTGCGGGTCCTGTGCGACGACGTCCGGCGGCGTCTGAACGCGGGCGAGATGCCCGAGGACATCGTGCACGCGGTAGCGCCCGATCCCGAGCTCGCCACGCGACCGTTCTTGCAGGCGACTTACGATCATCCGCAATTCATCGTCCGCAACCTGCTGCGCCTCTGGGGCGGCTGGTGGAGCGGCAATCCGGCCGAGTTGTTGCCGGCCCCTCCGGCTGCGCAGGCCGCGGAAGTCGTGCGTCTCGCAGGCGGCGTGGACGCGGTTGTCGCCCGGGCGCGCCACCTGCTCGAGACGGGCGACGCGCAGCTGGCCTCGCACCTCGTCGAGTGGGCGACGCGGGCTGCGCCGGAGAGCCGCGCTGCCCAGGAGCTTCGACGGGACGTGTATCGGCGGCGGCTCGCGGAAGCGACCTCCCTCATGGCGCGCGGCATCTTTCGCGCTGCGATGCACGAGGCCGAGCGCGCGCTCGGCGAGGAACCGACGCTCGCCTTCGACGCAGGCATGAGCCTCCTCGGGGCGCAGAGGACGGCCTAGCCGCTTCCCCGCGCGAGCGGCCTTCAGCGCGCCTGCCAGCGGACGATCCCGTCCTCGCAGTGACGCAGGACGCGCCCCTCGCGGCGGAGCAGCTCGAGATGGGCAAGGGTTTCGCTCGTTGCGGCCAGCACCTGAAAGCGGTTGTCGGGCGCGACAGCGAAGGCATCCAGCGCGACCTCGTAGGCCGTCGCCGGCCCGCGGCGGAGCAGGTCGACCATCGCGAGCCGGCGTACCCGATGATGATCGATGAGCTGCCGGGCCCGTCGGTGGTGATCCTCGTAGACCCCCCCGTGCGCGGGACAGACGAGTCGCGCGGGCACGCGAAGCATGCGCTCTTGCGAGGCCAGAAAGTCGCCCAGGGGATTTTCGGGTCCGTCCGGCAGGAGGCCGACATGGGGCGTGATCTTGGGCAGGAGATGATCGCCGACGAAGAGCACCTGGTCTGGACGGAGCAGGAGACAGCAATGGCCGGGGGTATGGCCGGGCGTCCAGAGAACCTCGAGCACCCGCCCGCCGCCCAGCGGGATCTCCGCCCCGTCGTCGAGAAAGCCGTCGGGCACGGCTGGACAATAGAGGTTGCCGTAAAAGCGACTCGGTGGCGGGAGCTGGCGCTCCGGCGGAACCGCAGGCACGCCGTGGCGCGTCAGGAAGCCGCCATGCTCGCCGGTGCTCGACTGCGCTGCGGTTGCCCGAGCCGCTTCGAGGGCATGTAGCAGCACGACGGCGCCACTGAGGTCACGCAGCGGTCCCGAGCTGCCGTAATGGTCGAGGTGATGGTGGGTGCAGACGATCCGGGCCATGGCGTTGAGCGACGCTCCCACCGCATCGAGCGCCGTACGAAGGGCACTCAGGCTCTCGCCGGTGTGGAGGCCCGTGTCGATCAGGGTCCAGTCCTCGGCGCCGCGGACGAGCCACACATTGACGATCGAAGGACGCATGGGCAGCGGAAGGCAGACCTGCCAGACGCCCTCGGCCACCTCGCGCGGCTGCGTGCCGTGTCCCATCCTACTCGTGCATCGGATCCTGCACCGCGAAGCTCACCCGGATCCGCACCCGCCAGGTCTTCACGCCGCCGTCCTCCACGATGGCGCTGATCCGCTCGATCTCGACTTCGGGCTTGATGCCTTCGAGGGTGGCCGCGGCCCGGGCCACGGCGAGACCGACCGCGTCCTCGATGGAGTTCGTGGAGATCCCGGTCAACTCGATCGTTTTCTCGACCATGACGGGTCCCTCTTCGCACGCTCGGCCCCGCGCAGTCGAGCCAGCAGACGCGCGTCGGTGGGGAAGGCGAGCGGAGGCAGCGCGGCGAGCGCGAACCAGCCCACGGCCCGGGCGTCGTCCCCCGGTCGCGGGATCGCCGTGGGATCGGCCAAGGTCGCCGCGAACCATATGCCGACGGAAGGGTTCGACGGGTCGTGCTCGTTGCTGGCGACCTGGAGGACCTTGCCGAGGACCACCGGGACACCGGCCTCCTCGAGGGCCTCCCGCCGAGCCGCTGCCTCGACGTCTTCGCCCCATTCGACCCAGCCACAGGGGAAGCACCACTGGCCCACCCGGGGACCGCGGCCGCGCTGGACCAGCAGCACGTGTCCGGTCGCATCCCGCACGACGACGGCCGCGCCCACCCCCGCGGCAGCGAAGAAGACGAAGCCGCACGCCGGGCACGTGGGTCGCAGCCGCCCACCCCGGGAGCTGCGCTCGAGCGCCGAACGGCAGCAGGGGCACCAGCGCCAGTCGTCTCCCAGCATGCGATCTGGCTCGCGGCGCGCCCGCGCGTCGACCGGAACGGTGGTCGTTACCGCGTCGCGGGGCCGCTGAGCGCTCCGGGCTCCTCCAGCCAGCGATTGAGGGCCCAGGTCCGCCATTCGTTCGTGAGGATGGTGTGCTCGACGGCCTGACGCACCCGGCGCTGTACCCAGGCCGTCGTGCACACGCGCTGCATCAGCTCGAGCGCCTTGTCGCCGTGCTCCTGCTCGGCATAGGCATGGACTTCGAGGTTCTTGACCTTGACGCCGTAGTGCTTCCACAGCCCCTCGTACAGGGTCTGGGCGTATCCACTGCGGCCAGCCGCCCGCTCGCGGGCGTAGCCGAGAGCCGCGAGCGCCTCCTCGTAGGAGCGGCGACAGTAGTAGAGCAGCGTGTACACCGAGCCGATGGTCTCGGGCATGGGCACGTAGGCCCGCAAGGTCTCGTCGGGGATGCCGAAGGCCCGCGTGTATTCCACCTTCATCAGCACGTGGTTCGGGTCCCGCAGATACCCGGACTCGTCCGCGAAGTTCTGCGCCCAGTGCAGGTAGTGCTCCGAATCCTCCATCGTGAAGGCATCGGTATCGGGGGCGTTGGCGATGAGGAGCGGGAACTCGGGCGTCATCCACAGGCCGAGGTAATAGAGCTCCATGGCGTAGCGCCGGACGATCTCGAGGCTGGCCCGACCCTCGCCGATCGCGGGCACGACCAGGTTCTGACGGTAGGGACTGTGCGCCTCGATGAACGCATCCAGGCTGGCGAGGAATTCGTCCACCGGGAGCGCACGCTCGGGCGCGCGGTCGCGCTTGATGACGTCCTGGAAAGCCCGGGTCTCGCTCATGGGTGGTGGTTAAGACAGCCGGGGTGGGGCGGTCAAGCTGCCGGACAGCCAGCGCAGGAACAGGATTTCCCATGAGCCGTGCGCCATGCTAGCGCGATGTCACGGCTGATGCGGTATTTTCGCGGGTCGCTGCTGGTGACTGCCCTGGGGATCGTGCTCGGCGCCGTCCTCGGTTGGCGGGCGACGGAAACCCTCGCCGGCACGGCGACGGTCGTCTTCATCGTCTCCGTGCTGGCGGTGCTCGAGGTGTCGCTCTCCTTCGACAATGCGGTCGTCAACGCGACGGTGCTCGAGCACATGGACGCCGTCTGGCGCAGGCGCTTCCTCACCTGGGGCATCGCGATCGCGGTGTTCGGCATGCGCATCGTGTTTCCCCTGCTCATCGTGGCGGTCATCGCCGCGATCGACCCGTGGTCCGCGGTGGTCATGGCCGCGACCGCGCCGGAACAATACTCCCGCGTGCTCACAAGCGCGCATGTCACGGTGGCGGCCTTCGGTGGGGCGTTTCTCGCCATGGTCGGTCTCAAGCACTTCCTCGATCACGAGAAGGACGTGCACTGGATCCGCGCGATCGAGGCGCCCCTGGCACGACTCGGGCGGATCGAGGCGGTCGAGATCGGGCTCGTCCTGGGGCTGCTGTGGGCGGTGTCGCGCTGGCTGCCGCCGGCGGACCAGCTGCCCTTCCTGACAGCCGGCATGGCCGGCCTGATGACGTACATCGCCGTCGATGGCGTGGCGGCCCTGCTGAGCCCTGCCGAGGTCAGCGGCGCCGCCATGCGCTCCGGCGCCGCGGGATTCCTGTACCTCGAGGTTCTCGATGCGAGCTTCAGCTTCGATGGCGTGATCGGCGCCTTCGCGCTTTCGAACAACCTCTTCGTGATCGCTATCGGCCTCGGGATCGGTGCGATGTTCGTGCGCAGCCTGACGATCATGCTCGTGGAGCGGGGGACGCTCGCGGCCTACCGCTATCTCGAGCACGGGGCGTTCTATGCGATCGTCGCTCTCGCCACGATCATGTTCGTCGGCACGGTCGTGCACATTCCCGAGGTCGTCACGGGCCTGATCGGCGCCGGCTTCATCGGCCTCGCCTTCGTCTCGTCGGTGCGATACAACGAGCACACAGCGGCGAGCGCAGCGGTCGAGCGCGTGCGCGCCGCGCACAGCAGTTGACCGTCTGCGGGATCCGGCGGCACAACACCACCGTGGATCTGAGGTTCTCGCCGGCGGAGGAGGCCTTTCGCGCGGAGCTGCGTGCCTGGCTCGCGGGGCATGTCCCGCCCGACCCAGGCGAGCATCCATCGCTCGACGACGAGGTGGCCTTTCTCCGCTCCTGGCAGCGGGAGCTGGCTGCCGGTGGATGGGTCGGCATCCACTGGCCCCGGGCGTACGGCGGCCGGGGAGCGACGGCCATCGAGCACTACATTCTCCAGGAGGAGCTCGCGGCGGCCCGGGCCCCCGAGGTCATCAACCGGATCGGGGTGAATCTCGTCGGGCCCACCTTGATCGCGCACGGCACCGAGGCCCAGCGGCGCCGCTTCTTGCCGGCGATCCTGCCGGCGGACGAGATCTGGTGCCAGCTCTTCTCGGAGCCCGGCGCGGGCTCGGATCTGACTGCGCTGCGCACGCGCGCCGAGCCCTGCGAGGGAGGGTGGCGCGTCAGCGGGCAGAAGGTGTGGACCAGCTGGGCGCAGTACGCTCGCTGGGGGATCTTGCTGGCGCGGACGGATCCCCGGGCCAGCCGCGCCCGCGGGATCTCCTTCTTCGTCGTCGACATGCACGCGCCCGGGGTGGCCGTTCGACCGCTGCGGCAGATGACCGGCAGCGAGGAATTCAACGAGGTCTTTCTCGACGAGGTGTTCATCCCCCGCGACCAGCTCATCGGCGCCGAGCACGACGGCTGGCGGATCGCCAACACGACGCTGGCGCACGAGCGCGGGACCTCGCCTCGCCAGCTCGTGATCCACCGCATGCTGCTCGCCGAGCTGCTCCGTCTCGCCCGCAGCGGCTACGATGGCATGCCGCCCGTGCACCGAGACCCGACGATCCGGCAGCGTCTCGCCGCGCACTGGATCGAGGTGGAGATCACCCGGCTCAACAACTGGCGGACCCTGAGCCGGCTCGAGCGCGGCGAGCCTCTCGGTCCCGAATCGAGCATCGTCAAGCTGTTCTGGAGCGAGATGAGCCAGCGCCTGCACGACACGCTCATGACCGTCCTGGGGCCGCGGGGGCTGTGCTGGCAGGACGGGCCCCGCGCCGTGGCGGGAGGACGGCTCGCGCGCTCCTGGCTCTATTACCGCGCGGCCACGATCTTCGCCGGCACCTCGGAGATCCAGCGCAATATCCTCGCCGAGCGCGTGCTCGGCTTGCCGCGAGACCGCTAAGCTGCGCCGGGGTGCTCAGTCAGCGGTGGCACGCTGCATCGGCGGACGCGCCGCGAGGCGGGCGAGATAGGCCTGCACGTTCGGGACCTCCGAGCCGACGTGCCCCATCATCTGGCACCACCAGAGCGTCGAGCCGACGAGCACGTCGGCTGCGGAGAAGTCCGGCCCCAGGATGAACGCCTGCCCAGCCAGCGCGTCCTCCACGATGTGGATCGCTGCCGCGAGCTGGCTGCGGGCCGGCGCCACGAGCTGCGGCAGTCGCTCGGCCTCTGGCAGTCGCACCGTGTGATGAAAGAGCGTGATCGCTGGCGGCTCGAGACCGCACATGGCAAAAAAGCACCACTGGTAATAGCGACCACGATCCCGCGAGCCCGGAGGTGGGGCCAGCCGCTGCTCGGGGAACTTGTCGGCGAGGTACTGCACGATGGCGGCCGACTCCCAGATGGCGACGCCGTCGTCGACCAAGGTGGGCACGGTGCCATTCGGGTTCAGGCGGAGATATTCCGGTCGTTTCTGGTCCCCGGCCGGGAGATTCATCCGGACGAGCTCGTACGGCACGCCGAGCTCTTCGAGAAGCCAGCGGGGGCGGACGGAGCGGGTCATCGGGGCATGGTACAGCGTCAACATCAGGGGGCCTTTCATGTCTGAAATCGCGGCCCCCTCTTTATCGCCGCAGGGCGGACCAGGCGAGCCGAGGGCGGCCGCGACTGCGATAGCCGGGCGGCGGCCGAGTCGGATCGGTGCCGTATCGCTGGGGGTGGCGGCGGCGGGCGCTGTGGCGACGCACCTGGCGCTCCACGTCGGTCCATGGCCGGATGCGATCTGGCTGCGCCTCCTGGCGGGCGCGTTCGAGGCCGGCGTGGTCGGTGGGCTCGCGGACTGGTTTGCGGTGACCGCGCTGTTCCGCCATCCCCTCGGGATCCCGATTCCGCACACGGCCATCTTGCCGCGCCGGCGAGCCCGGATCGTCGATGGCATCGTGACCATGGTCGAGACCGACTGGTTGTCGCCGGCGGTCATCGAGAAGCGCCTTGCGCGGGTCGCGCCCAGCGATCTTGTGCTCGAGTGGCTCGGGGACCGGCAGCACGCGACACGACTTGCCGCGCCCGCACGCGATCTCTTGGCTGCGCTGGCCGGTCTGCTGCGCGCCCCGGAGGCGACCACCGTCCTCGAGCGCCTGCTGCGCGAGCGCCTGGCCGATCTGCCGTCCGATCGTGCCCTGGCCGACGCGCTTGCCGGAGCGCTCGACGGGCCGGCCGTTCGCCACATCCTGGCCTCCCTCGCGCGTTCACTCGCCAACTTCGCAGATCGGCCGTCCACTGCGGAAACCCTCCAGTGGTGGATCCAGCGGTCGGCGGAACGGCTGCGCGCCGAAGGACAGCGCGTCGTTCCCTTTCTGTTGCGCCGGCACGCGGTCCAGCGGCGGTTGGTGGACGCGGCGTGCGCGTATGCGTCGTCGGAGCTGCGGAGTGCGGCCAGTGACCCCAACCATCCGCTCCGGCGAACCGCGCGCGAGGGCTTGCTGCGCCTGGTTGCACGCCTTCGCGAGGGCGATCCGGCGACGCAGGAGCAGATGGCCCGCGTGCGCCGCGCCCTCGGCGAGAGCCTCGATGTCGCCGCCATCGTGGAGGATGCTCTGGCCTGGACGGCCGAGCGACTGGCACGGGAGCTGGCGGATCCCGCAAGCCCGCTGTCGGGGCTCGTCGAGCGCGAGCTCGTGGATGGCATCCGGTCGGCCCTCGCCGACCCGCGTCGACGCGCCTCCTTCGACGAGTGGGTGCGGACGACCGCGCTCGGTCTGGTCGCCCGGCATCACGACCAGATCGGTCTCACGGTGCGCGAGAACCTGGAGGCCCTGGATACGGCCTCGCTGGTGGACCGCATCGAGGCGCGCGTCGGTGACGACCTGCAGTACGTCCGGCTGAACGGAGCGCTGGTCGGGGGCCTCATTGGCCTCGGGATTGCGGCCCTGCGTCTGCTCCTCGGGTGAGCAGTGCCGGCTCCGGCATTGACGGCGCGGCGTGCGGACACGTACCCACGGCCCATGACTGCGCACGATCCGACTGCCTCGCCGTCCACCATGCAGCCGCCAGCTGGACCGCTGACGGGCATCCGCGTGCTCGATCTCGGGACGCGGATCGCGGCACCGTTCGCCGCCACGCTGCTGGCGGATCTTGGCGCCGACGTGATCAAGGTCGAGCTCCCGGGCCGCGGCGATTTCCTCCGCTCGATCGGGCCCTTCGTGGACGACTACTCCCTCTTCTGGGCCGTGGAAGGGCGCAATCGCCGCTCGATCACCCTCGACCTGCGCCGGCCCCGCGGCCAGGAGTTGCTCAAGCGGCTCGTCGCGATCGCCGATGTCGTGGTCGAGAATTTCCAGCCGGGCACGCTCGAGGGCTGGGGGCTGGGCTACGAGGCGCTTGCGGCGGTCAACCCGGGGATCGTGCTGGCCCGGGCATCGGTCTACGGCCAGGACGGTCCCTACCGCGACCGCCCGGGGCTCGACCGCAACGGTATCGCGCTGGGAGGGCTGCTGTACGTGACCGGCTATCCGGATCGGCCTCCGGTTCGGCCTGGCGTCGTGGTCGCTGACTACCTGACGGGCCTGTTCGCGGCCTTCGCCGTCGTGAGCGCGCTCCACGAACGCGACCGGGTCGCGCGCGCGACCGGCGGGCCCCCGCGGGGGCAGTGGATCGACCTGGCGCTCTACGAGTCGATTCTCCGCATCATGGAGCATACCTTCGCCGCCTACGATCGCCTTGGCCTGGTGCGCGAACGCGAGGGGAACCGCCTGCGGAACTCGGCGCCGCTCGACAACTGGGAGACGGCGGACGGGAAGTGGCTCTGCATCGTCGCGGCGGGCGATGGGCTGTTTCCCCGCCTCTGTCGGGCCATGGGTCGGGAGGATCTGCTGGCCGATCCGCGCTTCCGGACCATGGCGCTTCGGGCCGAGCATGGGGAGGCGATCAACGCCATCGTCGCGGCCTGGGTGCGGGAGCACACGGCCGCCGAGCTGCAAGCGCTGCTCGAACGACACGAGGTGCCCTTCGGGTTCGCCTACTCGGCCGCCGACGTCTTCGCCGACCCGCATATCGCCGCGCGCGGCGCGCTCGCCACCGTGGACGATCCGACGATCGGACCGCTACGCATGCAGGGCGTCTACCCGCGCTTCTCGCGCACGCCAGGACGAATCCGCCGCGGCGCCCCGCGGCTCGGCGAGCACAACGAGGAGATCTACCAGGGGTTGCTCGGCCTCTCCGCAGACGACCTCGCGGCCTTGCGGGCCGACGGCGTCATCTGAGGACCGGCAGCCACCCTCAGCGCCGGTCGAGGAGCTGCGCGCGCAGGAGCGGTTTCTGCACCTTGCCGCTCGCTGTGCGCGGCAGAGCGTCGACGATGGACAGACGTTCGGGGAGCTTGCGCGAGGAGAGTCCCTGGGCTCGCAGGTGAGTGGCAAGGGCCTCGAGCGTCGGGGTCGGTGCCCCGTGCCGCGCCACGACCACTGCGCAGGCGATCTCGCCTCGCTCGGGATCGGGCAGGCCGATCACCGCGACCTCGGCGATGCCCGGATGGGTGGCGAGCAGCGCCTCGAGCTCGGGGGCCGAGATGTTCTCGCCCTTGCGGATGATCACGTCCTTGAGGCGCCCCGTCACCCGAAGAAACCCCGCGTCGTCGAGCCACCCGAGATCCCCGGTGCGAAACCAGCCGTCCGGGGTGAAGCTTTCGGCCGTTCGTGCCGGATCGTGATAGCCCACGCAGCAATCGGGCCCCCGCGCCTGGATCTCGCCTTCCTGTCCACACGCGACCTCGCTCCCGTGTGCATCGACGATTCGGATCTCCGCCGCGCCGATGGCACGGCCGTCGCTGTCGAGCGCACGCGCTGGGGGATCGTCGGGCGCGGTCGTGGCGATGGTCGGGAACTCGGTCGATCCGTACACGCGCTTGGCGACGCAGCCGAGCTGGCGCGCGGCTTGGGCGACGAGCCCGGGATCGACCGCAGCCCCGCCACACGAGAAGAGACGAAAGCGCGCGAGATCGTATCGGGCGCGCTCGGGATGGGTGGCCAGCGCGCGCAGAAGCACGGGAGCGCCGACCAGGTAGGTGACGCCCTCGGCAGCCATGGCCGCGAGCGCGCCAGCGGGCGTCCACCGCTCGAGCAGGACGGCGCGAGCGCCGTACACGGCCGGCACGAGGAGGGCGTGCACGATACCCGCGATGTGTCCCGGCGAGGACGGAACGAGCGTCACGTCCTGCTCCCCGAGCCCGTGCACGGGACCAAGGCTGCGCGCTTCGGCGAGCAGCGTCTCGTGGGTATGCAGCACGCCTTTGGGATCGGCCGTGGTGCCCGAGGTGTGCAGGAGGAGCACGACATCCTCTGCACGTGCCGCAGCGGGTGGGACCGCAGGGACGGGCTCTGGCGGCGGCCAGCGGTGTTCGCCGGCCTGCAGCTCGCCGCCGAGGACGAGGAGCCGTTCGAGCGCTGGCAGACGCGGCCGCAGCTCCCGGACGATGTCGAGCGGAACCCCGGGGGCCACGATGCAGGCCCGCGCCGCCGAACGGTCGAGGATGAAGCCGAGCTCGCGATGGCGGTGGATCGGGAGCGCAGGGACGGCCACGGCGCCGGCACGGGCGATCGCGAGCAGGCTCGCGATGCCTTCCCAACACGGTGGAACGACCAGCGCCACGCGATCGCCTGGGCGGATACCGAGACCCCAGAGCGCGCCCGCGAGACCTTCGGCGCAGCGCGCGAGGGTCGCGAAGTCGAGACGCGTCGCGCCGTCGACCACGGCAATCGCCGTGGCGCGGCGCGATGCGGTGGCCGCGAAGGCTTCCCACAGCGTTTCTCGTCGCCACAAGCCCCTGGCGCGCCATGCGGCGGCCAGAGGCGAAAGGAAGGTTGGCGCCAGGGTCGACACGACCGTGCGGGTACGAAGAAGAAGCGCCATGCGTCAAGTCGGACGAGGCTGTCGGATCGCGGACGCCGTTTCTGTTGACGGCACAGCGTCGCCTGTGTAACGCAGCCCGCCGATGCTCGGGCCGAACCGTCGGTGGCTGCTGCTGGCGATCTTGCTCGCTGCGCCCGTGGCCGCCTCCGGAGCGCCGGTTCGCGATCACCTCTACGGGGTGCGCGCCCTCGGCGAGGGCGACGCGTGGGCCGTGGGGACCTTCGGAGCGATCTATCGGACGGTGGATGGCGGACGCTCGTGGGTCGCGGTCGAGAGCGGGACCAAACAGCCGCTGTTCTCCATCGACTTCGCCCCGGGGGGTCGGCGCGGTGTCGCCGTGGGGAAATCGGGGGTCCTACTGACCACAGCCGACGGCGGTCGGACCTGGCAGCCGCAGACGAGCCCGCTCGGGGACAAGCACCTGTTCAAGGTCGACGTGATCGACGAGCGCGTGGCATGGGTGGTCGGGGACTGGGGAGCCATGGCGACGACCCGCGACGGTGGTGCGACATGGGAGGACCGTTCGCTCGGCACGGTGCTGATCCGCGAAGAGACGGCCCCGGGCCGCACCACCCAGGTGATCACGGACGACATCATTCTCTACGATGTCTCCTTCCCGGACGCTCGCCACGGCTACGTGTGCGGCGAGTTTGGAACCGTGCTCGCCACCGAGGACGGCGGGGGTACGTGGCAGCCCCGGCGCCCGCCTACGGAAAAGACGCTGTTCGGCGTGCACTTCACGACGCCACGCACCGGCTGGGTGGTGGGAATCGACGGCTTGGTCCTCTTCACCGAGGACGGTGGGGAGCACTGGACGGTCCAGCACGGTCTCCCGGAGGTGGCCGCCGTGGACGAGATCAGCTTCGTCGAGACCATGCGCAATCCCGGGATCTACGCCGTGCGGGTCGATGGCAGCTATGGGGTGGCCGTGGGCGACGTGGGGATGCTGCTGCTGACGCGCGATGGTGGCCGGAGCTGGACGCGCCGCGAGCTGCCGGATGGCGATCGCCTCGCCTGGGTTCGCGACGTGAGCCTGCTGCCCGGGGGACGGGCCATCGTCGTCGGAAGCCGGGGGTTCACGGCCGTGGTGGATGGCGACCGGGTTCGGCCCCCCGGCCTCCCGGATAACGCGCAGCCTGCCGCGGACTGAGCGGACGCCCATGCTCTCGCGCAAGTCGATCGAGGCGTATCTCTTCTTCCTGCTGCGACACAAGGTCGCGGTCGCGCTCGTGGTCGCGCTGCTGACGGCTGCGCTGTCCGTCGTGACCTGGACCCGCATGCAGGTGCGGCCGGACTTCGAGAGTCTCTACCCGCGCAATCATCCCTACATCCAGCTCTACCGCGCCTACCGGAACATGTTCGGTACCGCGTTCACGGTGCAGATCGTTGTCGAGTCCAACACCGGCACGATCTTCGACTCGCCCCGCACCGTGCAGATCGTCGACCGGATCACGCTGGCGCTCCTGCACGAGGTGCCCGGCGTGAACGGCGAGCAGGTGATTTCGATCACCCATCCAAAGCTCAAGACCACCATGACGGCGGGGAGCGGCATCAAGGTCGTTCCGCTGATGTATCCCCGGGTGCCCGAAACGCCGGAGGACCTCGCCTTCCTCAAGCAGAAGGTCTACACGACCGAGGGGGTACACGGCTTCTTCGTTTCGGAGGACGACCGCGCCACGCAGATCGTCGCGGGCTTCTGGGAGGAGTACTTCGACGTCCGCGGGATGTGGGCCAAACTGCAGGCGTTGAAAGCCGAGGCCGAGCAGGACGGCTCGCACACCGTCTACCTGACCGGCATGCCCGTGCTCTTCGGCTACTTCATCGAGATCATGCCGCAGATGGTGAACGTCCTGGCGGCGTCGATCGTTGTCATTCTCCTCATCCTGTGGATCGAGTTCCGGAGCTGGCAGGGGGTGGTCATCCCCGCCTTCTCGGGGTCGCTGTCGGCCATCTGGGGGCTCGGCTTTGCGGCGCTCTTCGGGATCAACCTCGATCCCCTGGTGCTCGTCATCCCGCTGCTCATTACGGCGCGCACCCTCTCGCACTCCGTCCAGTCGATGGAGCGCTATCACGAGGAGTACCATCGGCTGCGCGACAAGGATGCGGCGATCGTCAAGTCGTATACCGAGATCTACGCGCCGGCCATGGTCTCGCTGCTCGCCGATGCGCTGGCCATTCTCACCTTGCTCGTGGCCCGCATCCCGATGATCCAGAAGCTGGCGTGGCTGTGCTTCTTCTGGATCGCGTCGATCTTCGTCAGCGTGGTCACGCTGCACCCGATCATCCTCGCCTACACGCCGGCACCCGACGAGGAGGGCGCTGCCCACGGCGCGCTCGAGCGCTTCATGGCGTGGGCCGCGGCCGCCGCGGCAGCGTGGCTCCTCTGGCTCTACGGGCTCGTCCCGGCGTGGCCCGCGCTCGTGTTGCTGGTCGGCGCGGCTGGCGGCGTCCTGGTCGAGGGGCTGACCGGGCGGGTGCTCCCGCTGTACGGCGCTGCGGGCATGGCCGGAGCGCGGGTCCTCACGGCGATCGGCCGGCTCTTCGCGGGCCTCTACGAGCTGACCGAACGCGGGCTCATTCACCTGTCCACGGGTCAGAGCCGGTACGCCATGGGTGTCGTGCTGCTCGGCCTCCTGGCCATCGGGGTGTATTACCAGTCGAAGCTCAAGGTGGGCGACACCACGCCAGGCGGCGCGCTACTCTATCCCGACCATCCCTACAATGTCGCCTTCGCTCGGGTGAACGAGAAATTCACCGGGGCGAGCCAGCTGGTGATCATTGCCGAGGGGCTGGCCTTCTGCACGGTCGGGGGGCAGGCTTGCGAAGGCGAGGACTGCATGCGCTGCACGCCGACCGCAGAGGGGGCGTGCGGCCCGGGCGAGTCGTGCCTGCAGCGCGACGGCGCGATCAAGAACGCCAGCACGCTGCACAACCTCGACCTCTTCGCGCGGTACATGGCGGAGCGGCCCGAGGTGGGCGGGACGGTGACGGCGGCCTCGCTCCTCAAGAAGATCTTCCGGACCTTCCGCGAGGGCGATCCGAAGTGGGAGATCCTGCCCACACGCAACGATCACATTGCCCAGCTCTTCTTCCTCCTGACCTCCAACACGCGCCGCGGCGAGATGGATCGCTTCTTCGACGCGGATTACCGTAACGCCACGGTGGCCGTATTCTACAAGGATTACACCCACGAGACCATCATGTCCTCGATCGCGCGCGCCAAGGAGTACATCGCGGCGCATGCGAGCGCGGAGCACAACGTCCAGTACCGCCTCGCGGGCGGGATCATCGGCATCCTCGCGGCGGTGAACGAGGAAGTGGAATGGTCGTACCGGGTGAACCTGGCGCTGATCCTGATCGCCGTCTTCCTGCTGAGCTACGCGACCTACGTCTCGGTGGTGGGCGCGGTGATCGTCATGCTGCCGTCGCTCGTCGCCCAGCCGCTCAGCGAGGCGGTGATGTACCTGCTCGGGATCGATTTCAACATCAACTCGCTGCCCGTGGCAGCGGTCGGCATCGGCATCGGGATCGACTACGGCTATTACGTGCTGTCGCGCATCGTCGAGGAGCTCAAGGCGAGCGACGAGGAAGGCTTCGATACCGCAATCCGGACGATGTTCCAGACCACCGGCAAGACGGTGATGTTCACCGGCGTGGCGCTCACCGCGAGCATCATTTTCTGGTGCATCTTCCCGATGAAGTTCCAGGCGGACATGGCGCTGCTGCTGGTGCTGCTCCTCGGCTTCCATCTCATGGGCGCACTGATGTTTATCCCCCCCATGGTCTCGCTCTTCCGCCCCCGCTTCGCCATTCGCTATGCCGAGGAGCGCCGGCAGCGGGTCGCCGCGGCAGAGGCGGAGGCACTGGCGCGTCTCGGAGCGGCCAGCGGCTGAGTGGGGGCGGAGGGGGAAAAGGAGCAGGCATGGTACGACACACCGCGGTCCTGGGCGTGCTGCTCGCGCTGGCGGCGAGCGCTGGCGTGGCGCAGGGCGAGCTGCAGCCGGGCAGCGTGCTGGATCGGACGACGGCAGCCGAGGCCCGGGACCTGTTGCCCCCCGAGATCCACCGGCACTACGAGGCCGGGGAATATCGCAACCCGGTGATCGACTTCCCGCTCGAGCGCTTTCGCTGGGACGATGGCTTCGAGGAGGCGAGCCGGCGCAACGGCGAGACCCTCGTGCTCGATGCGAACAAGCAGCCGGTCGATCGCACCACGGGCCAGCGGCCCGACTACATCACCGGCCTGCCCTTCCCGGACATTCGGCAGGACGATCCGGATGCCGGGACGAAGGTGCTGTGGAACCTCGCGTACGCCTATTACACGGGAGGGAACAGCCACAACTGGACCACGCTCGCCTGGCTCAGCCGGACGGGGCTCCAGCGCAGTGCGGTGCAGGATGTACACTTCCTCTACTACGACGGGCAGCCGCGGCAATATTCGCCGCCAGCGAATCCCGACAACCTGCTCTACCAGCTCCTCGCGGTCACGAAGGCTCCAGCCGACCTGCAGGGGACGGCGGCACTCTCCTATCGCTTCCGGGATCCGACGAAGCGGGATCTCAGCTGGGCCTACGTCCCCGCGCTGCGGCGGGTGCGTGCGGTCTCACCCGCGAACCGCTCGGATGGCTTTCTCGGATCCGATCAGAGCCAGGACGACGGGTTCTTCTTCGACGGCAAGCCCGAGGACTTCGTCTGGAAGGTCGTTGGCCACCGCGAGGGGCTGCGCTTCGTGGATCCCGACAGCGTCGCGGGAAAGGTCCAGAAGAAGGCGCTCCCTGGTGGGGGGTGGCGCACCATCGCGTACAACGACGCGCGGGCCGTCGGCTACATGGTCAAGGACTGGGACGGTGTGGCCTGGGCGCCGACGGCGGCGGCCGTCGCCAAGCGGAAGTTCTGGATCCTCGAGGGCGTGCCCAAGGACAAGTACTACCTCTACGGGAAACTCGAGCTGTGGATCGACGATACCACCTGGCAGGGGGCCTGGAACCGCAAGTTCTCCTGGCAGGGCGAGCTGCTCAATACCTACCAGGTCATGGGCTTTGCCACTTCGCCCTACAACGAGCGCGAACGATGGTGGGGCGCGACCTTCGCGTATCAGTGCTCGGAGAACGTGAAGGCGGACCGCGCGACCGTCTCGGGGCCCAGCGCGCCTGGCGAGGATCCCGCGAACGACCGCCGCATTCCCCTCAAGCCCGACTTTTTCGACTACCAGACCCTGAACCGGTTCGGGAAGTGAGCGATCGGCGGCGCCGCCACGGCGACCGGCGCGACTGACGCGCGGCCACGATGGACTTCTCCGTCTCCCCGGCCGAGGCCGCGTTTCGCCGCGCGGTGCGCACCTGGCTGGACGACAACCTGCCGGCAGTCCTGGGCACTGCGGGGGCGCTGCGTCCCGAGGACCCCGCCGAGCGAGTCGCCCTCGCGCGCCGCTGGCAGCGCCGCCTGCATGCGGGCGGCTGGGCCGGCCTCGCGTGGCCGCGGGAGTATGGCGGCCGCGGCGCGACGCCCGCAGAGCAGCTCGCCTTCGCGGAGGAGTACGTCCGTGCCGGGGCGCCACCGCTCATCGACATCGGTGTCGGCCCCACCCTTGCGGGCCCGACGCTGATCCACCACGGCACCGAGCCCCAGAAGCGGCGCTTCCTCCCGCCGATCCTCACCGGCGACGAGGTCTGGTGCCAGGGCTTCAGCGAGCCCGACGCCGGCAGCGATCTCGCCGCCGTGCGCACGCGCGCCGAGCGCCGTGGCGGGGGCTGGGTCGTGACCGGGCAGAAGATCTGGACCAGCTATGCACGCTTCGCCGACTGGTGCCTGCTCCTCGCGCGGACCGACCCCCGCGCGCGGAAGCACGAGGGCTTGACCTTCTTTCTTGTCGACATGCGGACACCGGGCATCGTCGTGCGGCCGCTGGTCGAGATGACCGGCGTGGCATGGTTCAACGAGGTCTTCTTCGACGAGGTGGCCGTGCCGGAGGGCTGCGTGGTGGGGCGTCCTGGAGAGGGCTGGACCATCGCGGCGAGCACGCTGGCGCACGAACGGTATGGCGCCGCGCCGCATGCACGCCTGGCGGGGGAGTGGGCCGCGGTGGCGGCCCTCGCCCGGAACACGACCCGCGACGGAGCCGATGCGACGAGCACGGATCCCCGGTGGCGCCAGGCGCTCGCCCAGAGCTGGATCGAGATCGAGATCGCCCGGCTCGTCGCCTGGAAGCAGGTCAGCGAGGTCGCACGGCGCGGCGCCCCCGGTCCCGAGGGGTCCTACCTCAAGCTCTGGTGGAGCGAAGCGGATCAGCGGTTGAAGGAGCTGGCGATCGCGCTAGAAGGCCCCTACGCGCAGATCGAGCGCGGCGACGCCCGGGCGCGCGAGGCGGGGCGCTGGCAGTACGAGTGGCTCTGGTCCCGTGCGGCCACGCTGTACGCCGGGACCTCCGAGGTGCAGCGAAACATCATCGCCCAGCGGGTGCTCGGCTTGCCACGCAGCTGAGGGAGTCGCCCATGACATCGCCGGCTGGCTCGTGCTAGGGACCCCGATCGCGGGAGCACGCATGACGAAGATCGTCGACGTCTGGACGCAGTTCATCAGCCCAACGCCGCCGGGGGCGAACCCGGCAGGCGAGAACGTCTTCCGGCAGTACGGGATGCTCGAGGTGTTCCATAACGGCACCGATGTCGGGCGGATGATTGAGGCCATGGATCGCCACGGCATCGCCGTCGCCCTGATGTCGGGGGACAACGTGGCGGTGGCCCGTGCCCAGAACGCCTACCCAGGTCGGATCTACGGGCAATACCACGCCGATCCCCGCCAGATCATGGTCGCGGTTCGCGAGCTCGAGCACTACGTCCGCCAGTGCGGCTTCGTGGCGCTGCGGCTCGAGCCCTTCCTCTGGCGCAAGCCACCGACCGACCGCATGTACTACCCGCTCTACGCGAAGGCGGCCGAGCTGGGTGTCACGCTGCAGACGCAGGTCGGGCACACGGGCCCCCTGTACCCCTCCGAGACGGGCCGGCCGCTGTACATCGACGAGGTGGCGCTCGATTTCCCCGAGCTGCGGATCGTCTGCGGCCATATCGGCTGGCCCTGGACCGACGAGATGATCGCGGTGGCCTGGAAGCACCAGAACGTCTGGATCGACACCTCGGCGCATGTGCCCAAGCACTACCCGCCGGCCTTCGTCCATTTCTTGAAGACCTTCGGCAAGACCAAGGTCTGCTTCGCCACGGACTACCCCCTGCTGTCGTGGGAGCGCGTTTTGGCCGAGGTGGGCGAGCTCGGCCTGTCGGACGAGGTGAGGACGCGCTTCCTGCGCACCAACGCGCTCGAAGCCTTCAAGCTTCCGGCCTGAGGGCCAGGCGGAAGGAGCGACACGGATGAGCGACACGCTGCGTTTCCACGTCGAGCACGGCGTCGCCTGGATCGTGCTCAATCGTCCCGAGGCGCGCAACGCGATGAATGCCGAGATGCGCGAGGCCTATCTTGAGGCGCTCGGGCAGTGTGCGAGCGACGACGCCATCCGTGCGGTCGTGCTCACCGCGAGCGGCGACAAGGCCTTCTGCACGGGAGCGGACCTCGCGGGGTCGCGGGCGGCGACCGGCGCCGCTGGCCCGGCCCACCCGGGTGCGACGCGCGCCGCCATGCGGCCGAGCCAGCTCGTGATCCAGACGCTGTGGGAGCTCGAGAAGCCCACCCTGGCCGCGGTCAATGGTGTCGCCGCCGGCCTCGGGGCGCACCTCGCCCATGCCTGCGACCTGGTCATCGCGGCCGATACCGCGCGCTTCATCGAGGTGTTCGTCCGCCGCGGCATCGCCCTCGATGCGGGCGGAGCGTTCCTGCTCGCCCGCCACCTCGGGCTGCACAAGGCGAAGGAGCTGGTGTTCTTGGGCGACGACCTCTCCGCCGAGGACGCGGCGCGTCTCGGGCTCGTCAATCGGGTGGTTCCGGCGAGCGAGCTGGCGGCGGCAGCTCGTGCCTGGGCGGAACGCCTGGCGCAGGGACCGACCTTCGCGATCGGGCTCTCTAAGCGCTTGCTCAACCGCTCCCTGAGCTCGACCCTCGATCAGTGCTTCGCGGAGGAGGCCTTCACGCAGGCGCTGGTGGCCCAGAGCGAGGACATGCGGGAGGGCATCCGCGCCTTCGTGGAGAAGCGGTCGCCCGTATTCCGCGGGCGCTGAGCTGCCTTCCGGTTCAGCTCCGGAAGAGAAAGTTCCGGGAGATGACGATGCGCTGCACCTGGGACGTCCCCTCGTAGATCTGCAGCAGCTTGGCGTCGCGCATCAGCTTCTCGACCGGGTACTCCTTCGTGTAGCCGTAGCCGCCGAAGACCTGCACGGCATCGGTGGCAGCTTTCATCGCCAGATCGCCGCCCCAGGCCTTGGCGATCGCCGAGGTGCTGGTGCGCTTGACGCCGTGATCGACCTCCCAGGCGGCCTTCTGCCACAGGAGCCGCACGGCCTCGTAGGCCATGACCATCTCGGCGATCATGAACTGGACGCCTTGGTGCTGCGCGATCGGCACGCCGAACGCCTTGCGTTCGAGCGCATACGCCTTCGACTCCTCGGCACAGCGGCGGATGATCCCCGCCGCGAGCGCGGCGATCATCGGACGGGAGCGGTCGAAGGTCTCCATCGCGATGCCGAAGCCCTCCCCAGGCTGGCCGAGAATCTGGTCGTCCGGAATGTGCACGTCCTCGAAGATCACGTCGCGCGTGTCCGAGGCGCGCTGTCCGAGCTTGTCCTCCTTGCGGCCGGTCGATACGCCTGGCTGATCGGCGCCGACGACGAAGGCCGTGATGCCCTTGTGGCGCTGGGTGGGGTCCATGGTCGCAAAGCCGGTGAAGAAGCTCGCGTGGCCGGCGTTCGTGATCCAGCGTTTTTGCCCGTTCAGGCGCCAGCCCTTCCCGTCGCGCACGATGCGCGTCTTCATCCCCGCCACGTCCGAGCCGGCCTCGGGCTCGCTGCAGGCATAGCTGACGAAGCAGCACTGCTCCCCGAGTCGGCCAAGCCAGCGGCGCTTCTGTTCTTCGGTGCCTGCGATGAGCAGCGGCAGCGCTCCCAGGTGATTGCACATGATGCTGGTCGCAATGGCGGCGCAACCGTACGCGAGCTCTTCGGAGACCAGGCAGCCCTCGAAGGTGTGCAAGCCCACGCCTCCGTATTCGGCGGGGAGCTCGACGTTCATGAGACCGAGCTCCCAGGCCTCGCGGAAGACGGGGAGGGGGAATTCGCCCCGCGTGTCCCAGGCGGTCGCGTGCGGGACGATCTTTTCGGCGACGAAGCGCCGGGCGGTGTGCACGAGCTGGTCCTGCTCGAGCGTCAGCGTGGGATCGAACATGGACGCCCTGGCTAGCACCTCGCGCACCCCGAGGCCACGGGGGCGTGGGGAGACGTGGCGGGGCTGCTTCGCCTTGCGCCGTCGCGTCGTCGCGTCGTAGCTTGCGGCCGCGATGGCTGGCATCTCGTCCTATGGCGCGTACATCCCGATGTTTCGCCTGCCGCTCGGCAAGCCGGGCGGGCCGGAGCGTGCGGTGGCGAGCTGGGACGAGGACTGCGTTACCATGGGCGTGGCCGCGGCGATGGACTGCCTGCGCGGGCGCGACCGGGCCGCCGTGGATGCCGTGCTCTTCGCCTCGACGTCGTATGCCTTCAAGGAAAAGCAGGGGGCCGCCATCGTGGCCAAGGCGCTGGACCTGCGGCGCGACGTGACGACGACGGACCTCGGCGACTCGCTTCGCGCGGGAACCACTGCCCTCCGCATGGCGGGCGATATGGTACGCGCGGGCTCGGCCCGCCAGGTCCTCGTGGTCGCCAGCGACGTGCGCATGGCGGCGCCGCGGAGCCCGCTGGAGGCGCAGCTCGGCGATGGGGCCGCGGCCTTTCTCGTGGGCGCGGAGGACGTGGCCGCTGCCTTCGGTCCCACGCATGCGGTCGCCGACGAGATCATCGATGTCTGGCGCACCGAGGGCGATCCCTTCGTGCACGCGTGGGAGGACCGTTTCGTGCTCGACCACGGGTACCGGGCGGTCGTGACGGAGGCCGTTGCGGGCTTTCGCGTGCGCCATGGCCTCGAGCCCCGCGATGTCACCCGCCTCGTGCTCTACGGGCCCGATGCGCGCAGTCACGGGGCCACGGCGCGCGCGCTGGGCTTTGCGCCCGAGCAGGTCCAGGATCCGCTCTTTGGCCGCCTCGGCAATGCCGGCGCGGCCATGACCCCGCTGCTGCTCGCTGCGGCGCTCGAGCGCGCCCGCGCCGGGGAGCGCGTGCTCGTGGTGGCCTACGGTGATGGCGCGGAGGTGCTGAGCCTCGAGACCACGCCGCTTGTCGAGCGCCTCGAGGGCCGGCGCGCGGTGTCGTGGCACCTGGCGCGTCGCGCGGAGCTCCCAAGCTACGATCTCTACTTGCGCTTTCGCCAGTTGATCGCCAGCGAGCACGACCGCCGGGCCGGGGCGGGGCTGTCGGCGACGAAGCACTTCCGCGACCGGGACACGGACCTGGCGCTGCTTGCCCAGCGCTGTCGGGTCTGCGGACAGGCGCAGTTTCCGCGCCAGCGCGTGTGCTTCACCTGCTTTGCCCGGGACGATTTCGCGCCCTTGCGCCTCTCGGACCGCGTGGGACGCGTGATGTCCTTCACCTTCGACAACTTCGCCGGCAGCCCGAATCCCCCGCTGGTCGCAGGCATCGTCGACGTCGAGGGAGCCCGGCTTTATCTCCAGATGACCGACGTGACGCCGAAGGAGGTGCGCCTCGGCATGCCGGTGGAGATGACCTTTCGCAAGATCCACGAGGCGGGCGGGACACCGAACTACTTCTGGAAATCGACCCCCGTGCGCTGAGTCGCGACCGCAGGCGCGGCTTGCCGTGGTGCGTGCCGCCGTCGTATGCGAGCCTGGGATGAACCCGGAAGCCATTCGCGACAAGGTGGCCATTGTCGGCATGGGGTGCTGCAAGTTCGGCGAGAACTGGGACCAGGACCCCCAGGACATGATCGTCGATGCGGCGTACGAGGCCTACGCCGACGCGGGCATCGACGACCCGCAGCGCCGGATCGAGGCCGTGTTCTGCGGGGCCCAGTATCCGTCCAAGGGGACTGCGGAGGTCGCCGACGCCCTCAAGCTCTACGACCGCCCGGTGAGCATGGTCGTGAACTACTGCGCAACCGGTACCGACGCCTTCCGCTACGGCGTGTTCGCGGTCGCCTCGGGCATGTACGACACTGTGCTCGTCGTCGGCTTCGACAAGCCGAAGGATCGGGGCGTCGCCGGCCCGAGCGTGGCCGTGACCGGCGTGCGCGGTCTCCCCGCGACGCCCGCAGGTTGGTTCTCGTTGTGCGCTGCCCGCTACTTCGAGACCTTCGGGGCGAGTCGCGAGGACCTGGCGCGGATCGCGGTCAAGAACCATCACAACGGCACGCTGGCGCCGAAGTCGATGTTGAAGCGCGAGATCACCGTCGAGGACGTGCTCAACGCGCGCATCATCTCCTGGCCCTTCGGGCTCTACGACTGCGCCGCGCAGTCCGACGGCGCTGCCGCGGCGATCTTGACGCGGCGAGACCTGGCGCGCTCGTATCGGGACGATTACGTGCTGGTGCGGGCCATCGGGATCGCCCTGTCGCCGAATCCTCAGGAAGACCCGGCCTTCGATTTTCTGCGCTGGCGGGCCACCGAGATGGCCGCGCGCCAGGTGTACGCGCAAGCGGGAATCACCCAGCCGCGCAAGGAGATCCATCTCGCCCAGGTGCACGACTGCTTCACCCTGACCGAGCTGCTCGCCTACGAGGATCTCGGGTTCTGCGAGAAGGGGTCGGCCAAGGAACACATCGCGAGCGGAACCTTCGCGCTCGATGGCGAGCTGCCGGTGAACACCGACGGCGGTCTCAAGACCTTCGGACATCCGACCGGCGCGACGGGAGTTCGCATGATCTACGAGAACTACAAGCAGCTGCAGGGCAAGGCGGGGCAGCGCCAGGTGCGCAGCCAGCCCACGGTCGCCCTCAGCCACAACATCGGCGGTGCGCCGCAAGCGTGCGGCATCTGCATCGTCGCCCTGCCCTGAGCGACAGAGGCACTGCTCGTGACGACCTCCCGCCTGTTCGATGTCACGACCTCGTTCGCCGCCAGCCTGGCGCGGCTGGGTGCCGGCATGCAGGTTGCGGGCGTGGGCCGCCGTCCCGAGCGGCCGCTCGTGCTCTACGACTTCGAGGCCTGCCCCTACTGCCGCAAGGTGCGCGAGGCGCTTTCGATCCTCGATCTCGACGCGGAGATCCGACCGTGTCCCCACGGGGGGACGCGCTTTCGGCCCGAGGTGCAGCGGCGTGGCGGCAAGATGCAGTTCCCCTACCTCGACGACCCGAACACCGGCCGGGCGCTGTACGAGTCCGACGACATCGTTCGCTACCTGGTCGCAGAGTACGGGGACGGGACCGTCCCCCTCGCGCTGGCCCTTGGCCCGCTCACCGTCGTCTCGTCAGGGCTGGCCAGCCTGGCGCGGTTGGGTCGCGGGGCGAGCGCCCGGGCATCGCGACTGCCAACGGCACCGTTGGAGCTGTGGAGCTTCGAGGCGTCACCCTACTGCCGCTTGGTCCGCGAGGTCCTGTGCGAACTCGAGATTCCGTACCTCCTGCACAACGTCGCCAAGGGCAGCGCCAAGCGCGAGGCCTTCGTGGCCCGGGCCGGCAAGATGCAGGTTCCCTGGCTCTGGGACCCCAATACCGGTCAGGGGTTGTACGAGTCCGCCGACATCGTGCGATATCTCGAGACGACCTATAGCGCTTGACGGCGTGGCGGTCGCTCGGGGAAAAATCCCGGCAGGACGCCGCGATGCCGCCAGCGCTGCACCATGTGGCTTTTGCCTGTCGCGATCTCGAGGCGACCCATCGCTTCTACGGCGAGCTCCTCGGCTTGCGCCTGGTGCATACCGAGCTCGGACGGGCCGAGACCGGCTGGCTCCGGCATCTCTTCTACGATCTGGGCGATGGCTCGGCCATCGCGTTCTTCGACCTCCATGGGTGTGGCGAGCCGCAGCCGCTGCGCACGGCGATCTCGACCGACCTCGGACTGCCGATTTGGGTGAACCACATCGCGCTGCGGGTCGATCGCGAGCGCCAGCGCACGCTGCGCCAGCGGCTCGAGGCCGGCGGATATCCCCCGACGCTGCGGCTCGATCACGGCTGGTGCCGCTCCGTGTATTTCACCGACCCGAACGGCATCCTCGTCGAGCTGTGCTGCGATGGAGCGGGGATGCCCGTGGATCCGCTCGAAGCCGAGCGTCGGATGCGGGCCACGCCAGACGAGCTCGAATGACCGAGGGACCGCCGATAAAGGCGGTGCTCCACTATCGGGCCAGCCCCGGATTTCGCGCCCGGCTCGACGCCGCGGCTCCGCCCTGGCTTCGGGTGACGATCGTTGCCGAGAACGACCGGGCGAGCCTGGTGCGAGAGCTTGCCGATACCACCGTGCTCCTGCACGTGCTCGAGCCCGTCACGGCGGATCTCCTCGCTGCCGCGCCGCGGCTGCTGCTCGTCCAGAAGATCGGGGTGGGGGTGAACACGATCGATCTCGACGCCGCACGGGCATATGGCGTCGGCGTCGCCAACATGCCGGGGACCAACACCCAGGCCGTGGCCGAGCTGACGCTGGCGCTCATGCTGGCTGCACTGCGGCGCCTGCCGACGCTCGATCGCTCGGTGCGGGAGG
>Ga0308411_10000080_pt1 | contig 52678 bp, 45 predicted proteins | sample HotsprottomLayer_2_FD_203530 | JGI IMG/M metagenome (GOLD analysis project Ga0308411, IMG submission 203530) | Hot spring phototrophic mat microbial communities from Octopus Spring, Yellowstone National Park, Wyoming, United States -... | ecosystem: Environmental > Aquatic > Thermal springs >... | reverse complement strand
ACCGACAATTAGCCTGAACCAACATCGGTTGAAATCGGTTGAAGCAACGAGGGCGGAATCAAATCCGCCCTTTGTTATTACTGCTCTTTATGTGTTTGAATCTTTGGTATCCGTGTGCGATGCTTCGTGCCACTTGATTGCGGCGTATAATCATTTCCTTTTTTACATTTGCGCCCTTAAAAAAACCAAATGATGAACTGTATTCAAATGAACTGTATTCAAACACCAATTCCTGGCTTATTGATACTTGAACCCAAAGTCTTCACAGACGCACGCGGATTTTTCTACGAGAGTTACAATCAAAAAACCTTTGCGGAACTTGGCATTACGGCAACCTTTGTGCAAGATAATGTCAGCCGTTCCACGAAAGGCAGTGTGCGTGGCTTGCACTACCAACTTGCGCCGTTTTCACAAGCAAAATTGGTGAGTGTTTCTATTGGGACTGTCTTTGATGTGGCGGTCGATATTCGCAAAGGCTCACCGACATTTGGCAAGTGGTTCGGCGTTGAACTGTCAGAAGAAAACAAGCGAATGCTCTTTATCCCCGAAGGATTTGCGCACGGCTTTCAAGTGCTTTCCGACATTGCCGAGTTTCGATACAAAGTTACTAACTTCTACACGCCGTCAGCCGATAGAGGAATTTTATGGAACGATTCTACCATCGGAATTGAGTGGCGCGATGTCGGCGTTGAGCCGATTTTATCCGACAAAGACCGAAACGCAAAACCGCTACGCGAAGCGGAAATTAACTTTACCTTTGAGCGACAATGAGCACCGAAAAACTTCCCGTTCTCGACTTTGATTATGTCGAGTTCTATGTTGGCAATGCCAAACAAGCCGCCTTTTTTTACAAGCACGCCATGGGCTTCGAACTGGTCGGCTACTGCGGTCCTGAAACCGGTGTGCGCGACCGTGCTTCCTACTTGATGCAACAAGGCAAAATCCGCTTTGTGCTGACTTCGCCGATGCACTCCGATTCGTTTATTGCAGAACACATCAAGAAACACGGCGATGGCGTGCGCGACATTGCCTTCGAGACCAACGACGCTAAAACATGCTACGAATTAGCCGTTCAGCGCGGCGCAATCGGCGTTCAAGAACCAACTGTGCTGAAAGATGAACACGGAACCGTGATAAAATCTGCCGTTCAAACCTACGGCGATACCATTCACTCCTTCGTTGAGCGCAAGACCTACAACGGCATTTTCCTTCCGCCCTTTGTCGCAAAGCCGCACTCAAACGGCTCTTCAAAACGCCCGATGCTTGCGGCGATTGACCATATTGTCGGCAATGTGAATTGGAACGAGATGCAAAAGTGGGTGAAGTTTTATTACGACATTTTCAACTTTCATCAGTTCCAAAGTTTTGACGATAAAGACATTTCAACGGAATACACAGCACTGCGCTCGGTTGTGGTTGCCAATGAGAGCGAGCGAATCAAAATGCCCATCAACGAACCTGCCGAAGGCAAAAAGAAATCGCAGATTGAAGAATATGTTGAGTTCTACGAAAGTGCAGGCGTGCAACACATCGCTATGCTGACCGACGACATCATCACAACTGTTGCCACCATGCGCGAGCGCGGCGTTGAATTTATTTCTGTGCCAGAGACTTACTACGAGATGCTCACCGAGCGTGTGGGCAACATCAAAGAAGATATTGCCGCACTCAAAGCCCAAAACATTTTGGTCGATAAAGATGAGAGCGGCTATATGCTTCAAATCTTCACGAAGCCTGTCGAAGACCGTCCAACGCTCTTCTTCGAGATTATTCAGCGGCGCGGTGCCAGAGGGTTCGGCAAGGGCAATTTCAAAGCCTTGTTCGAAGCCATCGAGCGCGACCAAGCCTTGCGCGGCAACTTGTGATAAAATGTCTCTTCTTGCAACTTACTGTGAAACGAATCTCTTTTAATTTTAACTGTTCCAATCACATGAAACGCATTGCACTTCTCACGATTTCCCTTGTGCTGATTGCTGCCGCTTCGGGCGTTTTCTTAATGAACACGCTGACGTCAAACGCACAGCCGGAAACCCTTGTTGCAACCGATGGCAAGCAAGCCCCTGATTTTACACTCACTACGACCGATGGCAAAACCTTGAGACTTTCGGACTACAAAGGCAAAGGAGTGATTGTAAATTTTTGGGCAACATGGTGTCCGCCCTGTCGCGCCGAAATTCCTGATATGGTCGAACTGCAAAAGGAGTATGAATCCAAAGGCTTCTCGTTTATCGGTATTGCGGTGGGCGATGATGAAGAAAAAGTGAAAGCCTTTGTTGCGGCACAAAAGGTGAATTACCCTGTTGCAATAGGCACACGCGAACTTGCGATGAGTTACGGCAAATTCACACAAGAAGGCGCAATTCGTGGAATTCCAACCTCGTTTGTCATTAACGGCAAAGGTGAAATCGTAGAATACTTTGTGGGCGCACGCAATAAAGCCGCTTTTGCCGAAGCCATCAAAAAGGCGATTGCCAAATAACTTCCCCAAAATTTCTATCATCATTTGAAATGACATCGCTCACGCGATTGTTATGTCGGAATGCCGAGTCTTTATCGGCGTTTCTTTATTCTCCTTAACGACAACGACACATGCAAAGCCTTGCTTCACTCAATAAATACTTGTGGCGATACCGATATAGCCTCGCAATAGGTGTAGTATGGGTTCTGCTAAACAATTTCTGCGTGGTGTATGCGCCGAAGTTTATCGGACAAGCGATTGATGCGATGAAGAGCGATTTTTCCATGCGAGAGATTGTGCAAGAAGTTGGGCTAGCAGTGTTGTTTTCAGCGTTGGGCGGATTTTTTCTCTTCTGCGTTCGGCAGACAATCGTCGTGGTCTCACGAAAAATCGAATACGATTTGAAAAATGATTTTTACGCGCACTTGCAAACGCTCTCGCTGAACTTTTTTAAGTCCAACAGCACGGGCGATTTAATGTCGCGTGCAACCAATGACCTCAACGCTGTGCGCAACTATCTCGGACCAGGCATTATGTATTCGCTCAATGTAGCGTTCCGACTTGTCTTTGCACTCTCGGCAATGGTTGCAATGTCGCCAACGCTCACATTCTTTGCGCTCTTGCCTGCGCCACTGTTAAGTTACTATGTGCATCGCATGGGAAAAATCATTCACCAACAAAGCCAAGAATTGCAAGAGCGATATGCACGAATTACATCAAAGGTGCAAGAAAATCTATCGGGTATTCGCGTGGTCAAAGCCTACACACGCGAAGAGAACGAAATCAAACAGTTTGAAAAACTCAATCAAGATTATTACGAGAAGAATCTCGAACTTGCTAAACTTCAAGCCGTGTTTCATCCGCTATTGTCGGGCTTGATTGGAATATCGGTGATTTTAACGATATGGATTGGTGGCGAAATGGTTATTGCGGGAGAAATGACGATTGGTGCGGTAACGCAGTTTCTCATTTATGTTGGCTCGCTCTCGTGGCCTTTGATTTCAATCGGTTGGGTAACGAACATCATTCAACGCGCCGCCGCTTCGCAAATTCGCATCAATGAAATTTTGAACCTGACACCTGAAATTCGTGACAGCGAAACGGTCAATCGCAACATCACAACTATTGAAGGCACGATTGAGTTCAAGCAAGTTTCCTTTGCCTATCCTTCGAATCCTGATAGGCTGGTGCTGAAAAATATCTCGTTCAAGTTGGAGCGCGGCGAAAAACTTGCGATTGTCGGCGCAACAGGTTCGGGCAAATCAACCCTCGTGAATTTGATTCCGCGCATGCTTGAAGCCACATCGGGCGAAATTTTGATTGATGGGATTCCGATTCGCGACATTCCGCTCAACGTCTTGCGCAAGCATATTGGATTCGTGCCACAAGATTACTTCCTCTTTTCCGATACCATTCGGGGCAACATTGCCTTTGGCGCAATCGATGCAACAGACGACGACATTCGCCATGCCGCCGAAACCGCTTGTATTCACGACGATATTCAAGGCTTTCCTGAAAAATACGATACGATGATTGGCGAGCGCGGCATTACGCTTTCAGGCGGACAAAAACAGCGCACCTCTATCGCACGCGCCTTACTTCGCAAACCCTCGATTCTCATTCTTGACGATGCACTTTCCGCTGTCGACACGAAAACCGAAGACAGCATTTTGCGAAACCTTAACACAGAAATCAACAGAACAACAACCATTCTTATTAGCCATCGCATTTCAACCGTGCGCAACGCCGACATGATTCTCGTGTTGGAAAACGGTGAAATCGTTGAGCGCGGCACACACAGCGACCTCATTGCACAACAAGGACGCTACGCCGACCTCTACCAAAAACAACTGCTCGAAGAAGAAATCTCCACAATCGATTGAGCAAGTCTTAAAAGAGTTTATTTTTCGCCGCAGGCGTATTACCTTACTTTCATCGTATCTGACAACACATCAACAAAACGGAGGCAACGCGTGAAAGACAAACTCTTCTTCAAAAAATCTATTCCTGAACTTCTCCAATCTTCTTTGGAAGGCGAGCATCAACTTCATCGGACGCTGTCATCATTCAATCTCGTAACGCTGGGCATTGGCGCGATTATCGGCGCAGGCTTGTTTTCCATCACGGGATTAGCGGCGGCGAATAACGCAGGCGCGGCAGTTACGATTTCGTTTGTGATTGCCGCGATTGGATGCGCCTTCGCAGGCTTATGCTATGCAGAATTTGCCGCCATGATTCCGATTGCAGGAAGCGCATACACTTACTCCTACGCCACAATGGGACAATTCATGGCGTGGATTATCGGTTGGGATTTGGTCTTGGAATATGCAGTTGGCGCGGCAACCGTTGCGATTAGTTGGTCGCGCTACCTTGTTAAGTTTCTTGGAAATTTCGGATTGTATTTGCCCGCGCATTTAACGATGTCGCCGTTTGATTCTATCACAACACCCGAAGGCGCAGTGATTACAGGCGTTATCAACATTCCTGCTGTGCTTATTGTCGTGGTCATCTCGCTTGTTCTGATTAAAGGCACAAAAGAGTCAGCAACCGTCAATAACCTTGTCGTTGCGCTGAAAGTCTCAGTGGTGTTGGTCTTTATTGCGTTTGGGTGGTCGTATATCAATCCTGAAAATTATGTGCCGTATATCCCTGAAAATACAGGCAAGTTCGGCGAATATGGGTGGAGCGGTGTAATTCGTGCGGCGGGCATTATCTTCTTTGCGTATATCGGATTTGATGCGGTATCAACGGCGGCGCAAGAAGCCAAGAACCCACAACGCGATATGCCGATTGGCATTATGGGGTCGCTTGCAATTTGCACGGTGCTTTACATTCTCTTTGCGCACGTGATGACAGGACTTGCGAACTATAAAGAATTTATGGGACAAGATGGCATTGCACCAGTTGCCGTAGCGATTTCACACACGCCGTTTTTATGGCTTGAGCAAGGCGTGATTGTGGCGATTCTCGCGGGTTATGCGTCGGTGATTTTGGTGATGCTTTTAGGTCAGGCGCGTGTGTTTTTCTCAATGTCGCGTGATGGCTTAATTCCACCGCTCTTTTCGGAAGTTCACCCGAAGTTCAAGACACCCTATAAATCGAGCGCGCTGTTTATGCTTTTTGTCTCGCTGTTTGCGGCATTTGTGCCGGCGCGTGTTGTTGGCGAAATGACCAGCATTGGAACGCTCTTTGCGTTTGTATTGGTCTGCATTGGCATTTTGGTTTTGCGTAAAACGAATCCTGAAATTCCGCGTCCCTTCAAAACGCCGCTTGTGCCGTTAGTTCCGATTTTGGGTGTGCTGGTGTGTTTGGCGATGATGCTTGCACTTCCGAGCGATACGTGGCTTCGCCTTGCGATTTGGATGGCAATCGGACTGGCGATATACTTCTTCTACGGTATCAAACGCGCTAACGCACCGATAAAGGTTTAAGGAGTGAAGAGAGCGTTTCCGCTTATGTTTAAGATAGACAAGAAGCGGAGCGATTTAATCTAAGACCCCGATAAGCCATGCTTTCCAAACTTTCCGCCGCCGCTATTATGGGCGTTGATGCGCTACGCATTGAAGTTGAAACGAATCTCGACAGCGGCGTGCCGACGTTTATCGTTGTCGGTCTCCCTGATAGTGCGATTAAGGAAAGTCGAGAGCGAATTTTAACCGCACTGAAAAATTCAGGCTACGCCGTTCCGCCGAAGAAAATCACGGTTAATCTTGCGCCTGCCGATGTACGCAAAGAAGGCACAGCGTTTGACCTTACGATTGCAACGGGCATTTTGGCATGCATGGGTGTTGTGCCACTCGCCTCGCTTGAAACGACAATGGTTCTCGGCGAACTCGCATTAGATGGATTGCTCCGACGCATTACGGGCGCATTGCCGATTTCAATCATGGCGGCGCGTGAAGGCTTTACGCGCCTTATTGTGCCAAAAGAAAACGCAAGCGAAGCGGCGATTGCAGTGTCTGCAAGTCAAAGTCCGATGCAGGTCTACGGCGTTTCCTCGCTTCAAGAAGCCGTAAGCGTGCTGAACAACGAAACAGCGATTGAGCCAACCCGTCTCTCGCTTTCTGAAGTCTTCAATACTGAACAGCATTATCCTGTTGATTTTGCGGACATCAAAGGACAGAGCGATGCAAAACTTGCGATGGAAATTGCGGCGGCAGGCGGACATAACTTGATTATGATTGGTCCACCTGGTAGCGGAAAAACGATGCTCTCCAAAGCCTTGCCGTCAATTCTTCCGCCGCTCTCGTTTGAAGAAGCGTTAGAGACCACGAAGATTCACAGCGTTGCAGGGATTTTGCCGTCAGGCGTTGCGCTGGTTTCAACACGCCCGTTTCGCTCGCCGCATCATAGCGCAAGTGATGTTGCGTTAATTGGTGGTGGCGCACAAGCCAAGCCGGGCGAAGTCTCGCTCGCGCACAACGGCGTGCTGTTTCTCGATGAACTGCCCGAATTTCAACGCACCACGCTGGAAGTCATGCGCCAACCTCTCGAAGACCGTGAAGTAACGATTTCACGTGCGGCGATTTCCGTCAAGTATCCCGCCAGTTTTATGCTTGTTGCCGCAATGAACCCAAGTCCCGCAGGCGCGCTCAAAGATGAACACGGCAACTTGACCGCTACACCACAACAAATTCAACGCTACCTCTCCAAAATTTCAGGACCGCTTTTGGATAGAATCGACATTCACATCGATGTGCCGAAAGTCAATCACGATGACTTGCTTTCAAAACAGACAGGCGAAAGTTCTGCAACGATTCGTGAGCGTGTTATCAAAGCCCGCGAGATTCAATCGCGCCGATTCAAAGACTACAAAGCACAATCAATTTTTTGCAATGCGCAAATGCCCGCCAAACTGATTCGAGAATTTTGCAAATTAGATGCCGCCTCTGAACAACGCTTGCTTGACTCGATGAAACGGCTCAACCTTTCAGCACGCGCACACGACCGCATCTTGAAAGTGGCTCGCACCATCGCCGATTTGAAAGGCGCAGAGCATATTCAACTTCCGCACCTCATTCAAGCCATTCAGTATCGAAGTTTGGATAGAGAATTTTGGAATCAATAAGCAAACAGAATAAGGAGCATTGAACCATGACCACCGAACCGCAACTGCCGATGTCCAACCTTGAAATCGAGAATTTCAGAGGCATCAAACACGCGAAAATTTCAGATTTCAAACGTGTGAATTTACTTGTTGGAAAAAATAATTCAGGCAAATCAACCGTGCTTGAAAGTTTGTATGTACTTCTCTCTTCCTATTGCGGCGAAATAGAATGTTGGGCAAACGCCCTCAAAGAACGAAACCCGATTTATGACGAGCAGTATTGGGACGCATTGTTTTATGAGTTTGATTCCAAAAAAAACATCATTCGGATTCAAGAATCGGAGAAGCGGCGCATGGAAATCAATCTTGACGGCTCTACCTTGAAAGTCTCCAACACAGTAGCCGTTTACTTAATTGATTTTGGTTTTGATAACAGCAAGCAAATGCAAGTGAGCCGCCATCAACAAGGGGTGATGTTGCAAACGCCCGTAATGTTTCTTTCAACCGCCGCCTTGAAAGACATTCTCAACTCGCTTGCAGACGACTTCGATAAAATTCAAGATTCAAAACTCATTTCGCTTTTGTGTGATACCGTGCGCCCGATTGAGCCGAACATTCGCGACTTCCGAATGTCGTCAAAGCGTGTGGTGAAAGCCGATATTGCGTCAATCCCGAAACTCTTGCCTGTCAATTTATTAGGCGAAGGTATGGTGCGTATGTTGGGCATGGTCATGAAAATCGCCAATGCAAAAGATGGCGTGGTGCTGATTGATGAAATCGAGAACGGTTTTCACTACTCCGTGTTGGAAACCATGTGGAAAACCCTCTTTGAAGCGGCAAAGAAGTTTAATGTGCAAATTTTTGCTACAACGCACTCCGAAGAGTGCATAGAAGCCTTCGCAAAAATTGAATGTGATGAAGATGACCTCAGGCTGTTTCGTCTTTCCAAAAAGGAAGACAAAACTTGGGTAACGAAATATCGACACGAAAACTTATTGGCGGCTTTTGAGATAGAGGCGGAGGTCAGGTAATGCCGAAAAAAATCCTTGCAGTTGAAGGCAAAAGCGATAAGCATTTCTTCGAGGCTTATCTCAAAGGGTTGAACATCTACAATGTTGAAATCAAATCGGTGGACGGAAAGGATAAGTTTGCTAACACTTTACCTGAACTTCTCAAAAGCGATGATTTGTTAATTCTTGCGATTGTTCGAGATGCAGATAGAAATGCAGAGGGCGCATTTAACAGCATTAAGAATGCGCTTGAAAAAGCAAGACCAGACTTACCTTTTTCATTGATTACTCCTGAGAAGCCAAACACGTTTTCCAACGGTATGCCCCGAATTGGCATTTTCATCATTGAAAATGAGTTGGAAGATTTGTGCTTGAAGTCGCTGAAATTTCCTGATGTTGAGCCTTGCATCGAGAAATTTTTCGACTGCTTGCCAAACAGTATGATGAGAGAAATCAAAAAGCAAATAAGGCGAAGTTGCAAACCTACCTTTCAGCAATGAGGGAACACTGCAACTCACTTGGCGTGGCGGCGCAGAACGGATACTTCGAGTTTGATTCGCAAGCATTTAGCGAGTTGAAAAAATTTATAGAGCAGTTGAAGTGAGAGATACAGGCTTACTTCTCGCCGTTATCTTTTTGTGAGTCGCGATTCTGATTGAACTGCGAGAGTTTGCTGTTTGTGTCGCGCAGGCTTTGCGTAATCTGCGAGTTCATCTCGCGAATGTTGGAAATTTTGTGTTGGATTTGGCGCAAGGTTTCAGAGATAGTTTGAAGGGAACGATTTTGTTCGTGAAGCAAGAAGTATTCAATCGCACGTTGCAGAGCCAGCCGCATATCGCCGTTGTATTTTTCTTGAACGATTTTGAAAAAGGCATCGCGCTGTTCCGGCGTGAGCGAAAGGTCGAAGTTATCGGCGTGCTCTGGCATTAAGGCTGTGTTTAATCATGTGGAAAATAAAGCGCGTCGGCTCAAATTTTTTCATTTTTTTTGCGAGAATCTTGCGCCATGCGTTTGCGATAGGCGGCTAATTTTTCGGCAAGCACGTCATCAAACATCGCGAGCATCTGCACGGCAAGCAGTCCTGCGTTGGTGGCATTGCCGATAGCAACCGTGGCAACAGGAATGCCCGCAGGCATTTGCACAATCGAGTAAAGCGAATCAATGCCGCTCAGTGCTTTGGATTGAATCGGCACGCCGATAACAGGAAGCGTCGTATGCGAGGCGGTCATACCGGGCAAGTGTGCCGCACCACCTGCCCCCGCAATGATGATTTTCAACCCTCTTTGGCGTGCGGATTTTGCATAACGAGCCATGTCGTCAGGCGTGCGGTGTGCTGAAACGATTTTGACTTCATGCGGCACGCCAAATTCATCAAGCACTGCCGCCGCACTACGCATCGTCTCCAAATCCGAATCCGACCCCATGATAATTCCAACAAGCGGGCGTGCTGATTCTTTTTGAGCCATTGAGCGGAATGGAATAGGTTGAGCCAATCACTGCGCATTACTTTTCCGCCAAAACATAAGTTGCCTCAACCTCGCCATGTTTGATTGCCATCAGTTCGTTTTTCAAATTGCGTCGTGTTTTGCTATCTAATTTCTCTACAAAAAGTTCGCCGTTTAGGTGGTCAAGTTCGTGTTGAATGACACGTGAGACAAGCCCATCAAATTCCTCGATATGCTCTTGAAAATCTCGGTCGCGATATTTCAGTTTAATCACTTTCGGTCGCCACACTTCTTCGCGCACGCCAGGAATTGAAAGGCAACCTTCTTCCATTAAGACTTCACCGTGCGTCTCCAAAATTTGCGGATTGATGATGACCATCGGCGAGACGTGCTTGTATTCCTTGATGCACGAGACATCAACGACCATCAAGCGAATCGACACGCCGACTTGTGGTGCGGCAAGTCCAATGCCGTTGGCTTGCGCCATCGTTTCAAACATATCATCAATAAGCGTCTGAACCTTCTCATCAACTTTTTTGAGAGGCTTTGCGACTTTGTTCAAAACGGCATCGCCGTAGGTGTAAATCGGTAGTATTGCCATTTGTAATTGATGTTTATGCCGTAATGTAATGCGAATTAAACCGTGCTTTCAGTTGCTTCGTTTTTATTTTTTCAAGTGAAATATATCGACCGTATGAAGTTTGGCGTTTGCAACGAAAAGCGTCGAGTGATGTTTGGTTACGACTGGCGCAATTCCTGTTGCAATCACATCGTTCATGATGACCCTCGGCACATTAAATTGACCGTTTGGGCGTCCTCGCATAAAAAGCACTTCAGCGCGTTGATGTCGGCTAATAATAAGGTCAGCGAGATGGTTGCCGTCGCTGTCGTTCCACAGCACAACATCGGTTGCACTAAGCTTCGGGAAGTTAGAAATTTGTTGTGGCTGATGCAATCGCTCTGAAAGCAAGACCACCGCACGCTTAGAACTTGCAACTAAAAAATCCATCGTTTCATGTTTATTCACCTTCACCAAGAGATATTTTGCCCCTTGTTTTGCAAACAGGTTCGGAAGCAGATGCCGTTCAGATTCAAGAAGGCGCAAGCGCGTTTTTTCTACTTTCAACTCATAGACGAGAAGCGTTTGTGTATTCTTTTCAGATTTCAGCATCACTAAGTAATGCTTTTTTTTGAGCGTTGCGCCGCCAATGCTGACCACATTTTCTGCGCTAATAGGGGCATCGAGCAACAGTTCAGAAATCGAGAGCGTGCTATCTCGATTCAACGCATAAAAAAGCAGTTGTGGCACTGCGCCAACAGTGCGCTCTTCCAAAATGGCAAGTATCGCAGGCTCACCTTCCAAGGCAGGCCAAAATTGCGACTGCGAAACGCCAAGCAAAAAAAGTCGATGCGAAACAACCTTTTCCGATTTGTAGCTCTTTCGCACAAGTGTTACGGGCGAATTGGTCAAACAAACCATCTCAAACTCATCTTGCCATACCGACACGATTTTCCCTGTAACTGAAAAAGAGCCAACACGCAAAAACGAGCGATCTGTTTTAATTTGTTCAAGCCGATGATGTCGATTACAGCCAACCAATATCTGTTTTCGAGCTGAATGGAACACAATCTGTTCAGGTTCGCCACTGGTTGCAAGTCGCTCTACGCCAAAGGTTTCGTAGTGAGAGGTTGAATAGATAACTAACTTGCCTGTTTTTTGTTCAGAGACAATCAGTTCGGGTTTTCTGTCATGATTCAAGTCAGCAACAGCGATGCCTGAAGCGGCACTGGAAAATGCAATCAGCATGCTTTCAAAAAAAGTCGTGGGTGATTGTGCAAAGTGGATTGCGAAAGAATTGCCGTCGCATAGTCCAATATCCAATAAGCCATCGGCGTTGAAATCTTGAACGAACACTTGAGTCGCGTTAAGCGGCGTCTCGAATTGAATTGGCGCAATGCCGGTTTCTACGCCAACATCAAACATCACTTCAACCGCAGTTTTCCCATTCGCAACGGCTTGGACAATTACGAGGTCAAGCAGACTGTTCTTGTTGAAGTCGCCAGTCGCCGCCTGGGTAATGGATTCCTTACATTGAATCGCTAATGGCGAAGCAGGTGGCGCACGATGAAGCCATAAGATATTCTCGCCGACTGTTTGCGTGAAGAAGTCAGAGGTTGGAAAGAGAGGCACAATCACTTCCGAAACGCGATGCGAAAGCACTAACGGCTTGTCTTTTGAAAAGCCTTCCTTTGCTTGGAAAGAAAAAGTCGTGAGCGCGCCAGTTTCCGAGAGCGCAAAAAAGTGAGGCTTATCTTGTGAATGCTCTCGCAGGAGGTATAGCCGCTTTGTGCCATCAGGAAGTAAAAGTTCCGCCTGTTTTTCAGGGGTCAACTTCCGTCTGGTGCCTTTCATTCGCCACATCTGCACCCGACGCGGCGAAGCGGCAAGTGTTACTAAATCCGCATGTTTTTCTCCTGAAACACGAACAGCAATAAGCGATAACACACGCGAAGACAACCGCAACGACTGATGGTTATGAAAAGTTAATTTACCTTTTGCAGGCAGTAAGATAAGAGAACGTTGCGATGGCGATAAACCCGCAATATCTGTATGCCCATCGCCGTTAAAATCGCCAACCACTAAACTCGTGAGCGCACCCGGTTTTAGCACATCGTATCGAAAGTAAGTCGGAAGTGGTTTTGGACTTGCCCCAACAGCAAGCGGGCGCGTGAGCAAAGTAAAAAGCACAAACCATAAGCACATTTTAGCATCGTTGCACATGTGAGACATAACGTAATAACTCTTGTTTGAAAATTGAACTTGGGCTAATGGAGGTTCAAAACGTCCGTTCACGTGGAGCGAACCTGCGGTGCAAAAATAACACTTTTGAATAAGAGTGCGGATTTGAATCACGCTTTAATTAAGCTTTAAGTTTTGCGATAGTTTCAGCAGGATTTGGCGAGCGAAAGACCGCAGAGCCCGCAATGAGCGCATCGGCACCTGCCGCACGCACGCGCCCGCAGTTCTGTTCTGAAATCCCACCATCAATCGCAATGATTAAAGTTGGATTTAACGCCTGACGCATCGCATCAAGTTTTTTGAGTTTCTCAATCGAGCGTTCAATAAACTTCTGTCCCCCAAAACCAGGATTAACTGACATAATCAGCACCAAGTCAATGTCAGGTAAAATGTCTTCAAGGGTTGAAACAGGTGTGGAAGGATTCAGCGAAACGCCTGCCTTTGCGCCAAGCGACTTTATTTGCTCAATGGTGCGATGCAAGTGCTTGCACTCCTCTTGATGAACGGTAATTTGATTTGAACCTGCTTTCACAAAATCGGCGATATATTTTTCAGGCTCAACAATCATGAGGTGTGTGTCAATCGTGAGCGATGTAACGCGCCTGATGGCTTCGACAATGAACGGACCGAAGGTGATGTTCGGCACATATCGCCCGTCCATCACATCGCAGTGAATCCAATCTGCGCCCGCTCGTTCAACAAGCGAAATTTCTTCACCGAGTTTGGTAAAATCTGCCGAGAGAACCGAGGGCGCAACAAGTTTTGCAAGGTGTGGCATGATGAGGTAAAGTTAGAACGCTTCGCCAATACCGAAGTTGAAGAGAAAACTGGTGAGGTTCCACCGTTTGAACGCCCACCGACTTCCCGCTGGTTGTGTCGGGTCAAAGACGCGATAGGCGAAATCGAGACGAATCGGACCAATCGGTGTGCCAATGCGAAAGCCGTAGCCTGCGCCGAGTGCGAAAGATTCGCGGAGTTCATTGAGGCTAAATGCGTGTTCGCCCTTGCGCCGCCAGATGTTGCCTGCATCAATGAAGAGCGCAACGCCCGACGGCTTTCCAAGCGTTTGAAAGAAAAAATATCGATACTCCACGCTTGTTTCGATTTTTATATCCGCTCCGAATTGGGCTTCAACAGGACTCGAGTTGTTGCCAGGACCCAAAGAGTTAAATGGAAATGCGCGAATGCCGTTCGGTCCGCCCGCAAAGAAACGGCGAATGAATGGTGTCTCTTGTGATTTTCCGTAGGCGGTCATGTAACCCAACTGTAACTTTACTGCGCCCTGTGCAAACCGATTGAAAAATTTTGCAAGTGAGGCTTGCGTGAAAAATTTCCGATACTCAAAATATCGTAATCCGAAAATCTGCGCGTCAGAATCGGCAAAGCGTGGATTGGGTTTCGTGTCAATAAAACGGTCAATCAATCCCGTAATCAATCCTGCATCTTCTACTAACACATTCCAACGAACATCAATCCAACGGCGTGCTTCGGTGAAATTGTTGAAGGTGAAATCAAAGCGAATGGTTTGATTGAAGCCTGTCCCATCTCTAACGAGGCTATCGAGTAAATTGAGCGGCCGCCCTTGATTGATGAAAAGTTGGCGTGCGCCACGAGCAGAGTCATAACTGATAATTTCCAAATCCAACATATCAAAATTGATGCGCTGAAACTCGTTGGGCGTGTAATGCGCTCGTAAACGAAATAACACATTTTGAATCCGCAAGAGAAGTGGCGGCTGTATAACACTGTATCGCAAGCTGGAGATTAACCGGCTTTTCTCACTTGTGAAGTAAGGGAGCGTGAGTTCGCCACCAACATCGAAGTTGAAAGGCAGTTCATCAATCAAACGGCTTTCGCGTAGTCCTACAAATTGCTCACGATTGTAGGTCAGTTGCAAGCCAATGGACGTTGTGAGGTTGAAACTTTCTGCACCGCCTGTCAAATTCCGATTCAGGTAGCCTGCGGCAAGCGAGATGAAAGGCGCATTATTGCGGTTATCCATTTTGAGTTCAGGCTTAATCTGATGCCGCGGCAGTTGCGTGAGTTCAATAGTCGTATAGATGCGTTTCGTTTGATGATTGGCTTCGAAGGCGAGTGAATCGTTCCGAATGGTCATGCTTTCAAAAATGCCCATCGCGCCGAGTCGACGAATGGTCTCGCGCCGCTTGTGAATGCTAGAACGATTACCAGGGCGATAAGAAATTGACCGCCGAATCACATCATGCTTAACACGCTGTTCGCCGTAGGTGCGAATACGCACATTGTCTTCAAATGTCTCCTTGAAAGGTGCAATCGAGTCAGGCAGGAACGGGTCATGGACAATCGCCACAACATTGCCAAAGTCTAAGTATTCTGTCGGAGCAATGAATACATTGACATCGGCAAGGTGATTAAGCGTATCGATAACGAACTTGACGCTATCCGCAACAAAGAGCGCGTAGCCGTTGCCAAGCATCAATTCAACAATGCGTTCGCGCTCGGCAACCATATCCTTGACCCGATACACCTGCCCGCTTCTTAAAATTTCATCGCGCAGTATGGCCTCTCTAAGTTCAGGTTCAAGCCGTTCAATACCGAAGTATTGAATACGAGAAAGGCGCGTTGGCTCGCCCTCAATAATTTCAATCTCTACATTAAAAAACAAAGTGTCGTCAGGAATCAGTTCAGGAAGTGAAGGCAGTGAAGGCGTAATGTTACCGATGACTTTCACATCGAAGTAGCCGTTGTTGAAATAGATTTCACGAATTTTCGCAAGGTCAAGCTCGAACATTTCGGCGTTAAACTCGGCGGGCGGCTCGCCAACAGAATACTGCATCCATTCTTTCAGCGAGATAATCCACTCTGGCGCACGTGAACTTGAATCTGGGAACACCAAATCGCCAAACCGATAAATTCCAAGCCACGGCTTGATGCCAAAAAACGACGTGTTTCCTTTGGTGAAGGTTTCCTCAACGAGTTCGCGCGTCGAGATAGCTTTGTTGCCACGAATAGTTATGTTGTCAATGTAGCGAACTCTCTTTGGAAGGGAAGCCGTTGACTCATCATCTTTTGCCGTGTAATCTTGCGCATAAAGCCATGAATGACTGACTAAAAAAAGAAAAATCAAACCCAAGGCACGGTAGATGCATTGGGTTTGACAATAGACTGAAAAATGCGAACAACGAGACGTCTTAATAATTGCCTGAATCTTCGTCGTTGTAGTAAAAGTCTTCGTTGGTCGGAAAGTCAGGCCAGATTTCCTCGATGCTCTCGTAAGGCTCGTCGCTAGTAAGTTCGTAAAGATTATCGAGAACTTCTTGCGGCGCTCCAATACGATTCGCATAATCGATAAGTTCCTCTTTGGTTGCAGGCCACGGCGCGTCGACAAGGTATCGCGCTAATTCAAGATTCCAATACATAGTGGTATGACTGAACAGTAAGTAGTTTGAGAAATTTTGGGGTTAAAAGTTTCTCTGTGCCTGAATCGTTCCCATAGACCACATTTTCACAAAAATTTTATTCTGCTGTTTTGACATTACTTGACTGCGATGGCACTTGACTGCGATGGCGAAACAGTAAGCACAGCGGCATTATACTCTTGTGGCGTCATGTCCTCAAAAAAATAGGCTGATGGATTGACCTTAACGCCGTCTTTAATGACCTCATAATGCAAATGCGGGGCTTCGGAAACGCCTGTATTGCCCACATATCCAATAAGCATGCCTCGCTTGACAGATTGACCAACTTTGACATTAAGTTTAGATTGATGTGCATAAACGGTTTTGTATCCGAATCCATGGTCAATAATTACACAGTTTCCATAGCCATCGACAAACGACGCCGTTTCGACAATACCATTGCCAGTTGCATAAATTGGCGTGCCAATCGGTGCAGTAAAATCTTGTCCGGCGTGAAATTTCATAATCTGATAAATCGGATGTAACCGCATTCCGAACCCGCTGGTGCGTGGTGCATCAACAGGCTTAATTGCAGGAATGCACGCAAAGAGTTCTTGATTCTCCTTATACTTACTGAAAATTTCCCGATAACTTGATTCTTGTTGTTCAATCCGACGAGCCAACTGGTTGATGAGTTGCGCTGTCGTAGCAAGTGCCGCAGGCATCGGTGATTCGAGCAAACTTAGGCGGTTGCCGCCCGTTGCCATTTGCTTCTCTGCTTCTGAAACGATAGGAAGATTGACCGCCATGCGCAAGGTATTATCGGCTTGTGCTAATTTTTCAAGTGCGTGTGCCATTCGGTCAAGTTTGTCGTGCAGTTTTTGAACTTCAGCATCGACATGGCGTTCTGACGAAATGGGCAGAAGCGGAATATGAAAAAAGAAGTGAAGTGAAATAACCGCGCCTGCTGAAAGCAATAACATCGCAACGAAGAGCAATCCAAATACAGCACCGCGACTGCGTTTAACTTCCACGTATTTGCACTCTTCGTCGGAAAAATAAAAATAGCGATTCTTCGTCATCTGAAGACAGCAGTTTTTGTTTTGAGCGTGTTTGGTGTGAAAAAGCGTTGCGAAAATACAACTTCGAGTACTGTTTTCCAACAGCCACAGGTTTGACCTTGCGTTCAGGCGGAAATGCGTACGGCGTCCGAACCGATTGCGCGTGCAAGCGCATCAAGCACATCATTTTCCGATTCAATCGTCATTCGGCGTGCAAAAAGCCGAAGCTCGCGCCGTTTGCCCTCGCTTTCGAGCAGAACTTCAAAATCAATCGGTGTGCCACCCTTGTTCTTCTCGCAGATTTCTTTGACAGTCGCAAGTTTGTTCAAGATGTCGGAATCTGTGCCGTCTATTTTCAAAACAACTTTTTGAATCAACTTGTTGCGCACCTTACGAATCGGCACAACTTCACTGACGAGCAGGCTCAATTTGCCATCGCTTGTATCGGCTTCAGCGATAAGCATCACAGCATTGTCTTTTTGAAGGTCTCGCTCAAATGCTTCCAATGTTTTCGGAAACACAGTAAAATCGCATTTGCCTTCAAAATCTTCTAACACGCCGAACATCATCTTGTCGCCCTTTTTCGTGAAGGTGAATTTTGTTTCAACAATCATGCCAATGAGTTTGTAGAGCCGCTTGTGTTCGTAGGTTTTGTTGCCGAGTTTAAGCGTGGCGAAGGCTTCCCAATCGCGTCGATATTTTTCAAGCGGGTGTTGCGAGAGATAGAATCCAACAAGATTTTTTTCGCGTTGCAGTTTTTCAGATTCCGACCACGCGTCGGCTTTGGTCAGGTCGGGGTAAGTCGTGCTGTCGCCGCCTGAAAATTTTTCATCAATGAAAAACCCTTCTTGCCCTGTTGTCGCGCTTTTATTGACCTTTCTACCGAACTCGATGGCTTTTTCGATGTTGGCATATAGCAAGGCTCTATTGGGGTTGATGTCGTCAAATGCGCCGCACTCGACCAAACTTTCAAGAGCGCGTTTATTGACAATGCGCAAGTCGACAGAAGAGCAAAACTCGAAGAAGTGTTTGAAGGCTTTTTTCCTGCGTCGGCGTGCAAGGGCGATTTCTCTGCCTGCACTGCCAACGCCTTTGATGGCACTCAATCCAACGCGAATGGCTTTCGCTCCGTTGTTTAAATCTTCAACCGTGAAGAGCGCGTCGCTTTTGTTAATGCAAGGCGGAAGGATTTGAATCCCCATGGATTTGGCTTCGTCAGAAAGATGTTTGACGCGCTCTTTGTCATCGGCTTCGCTGTTGAGAATAGCGCACATAAATTCAGCCGTGTAGTGTGCTTTGAGATAGGCAGTTTGATATGCCAGCACGCCGTAAGCCGCCGAGTGAGAACGGTTGAATCCGTATTCAGCGAATTTTTCCATCGTTGAAAAAATCTCGTTGGCAATCTCTTCAGGAATGTTGTGCAATCGCCGTGCGCCTTCAACGAAGCGTGAGCGTTCTTTTGCCATTTTCTCCTTGTCCTTCTTGCCCATTGCGCGACGGAGCAAGTCGGCTTCACCAAGCGAGTAACCACCCAAAATTTGTGCAGTCTGCATAATCTGCTCTTGATAAACCATAATGCCGTAGGTGTAACTTAAAATCGGTTCAAGGAGTGGGTGCACATATTTCGTTTCTTCTTTGCCATGCTTGCGATTGATGTAGTCGGGAATGAACTGCATCGGACCAGGGCGATAAAGCGCACTCATCGCAATAATATCCTCAACACTCGTCGGTTGAAGTTGAGTCATATAACTTTGCATTCCGCTCGATTCAAACTGAAAGATGCCCGCCATTTTTCCATCTTGAAAAATTTTGAATGTCTTTCGGTCGTCCATCGGAATCTCTTGCAAGTTAATTTTCTTGTTATACCGCTTCTCGATGAGTTTGAGCGTTTCATCAATAACGGCGAGCGTTTCCAGACCGAGATAATCGATTTTGAGCAAGCCTGCTTTTTCAATCCAATCTTTATCGAACTGCGTAACGACCTGCTTTTCGTCTTTTTTGGGCTCGCGTTCTGTTACTTCTTCTTCAACGGATTCATCAGCGTAACGGCGTTCTTCGGTTTCAACTTTATCGGAGACATAGAGTGGCACATAATCATCAACCGCACCGTTGGTAATCACAACGCCTGCCGCATGAACAGAGACATTTCGCGCACGACCTTCCAATTCAAGTGCATATTCCATCACTTTGCGAATGGTCAAATCGGGACTTTTGAGCAACTCTTTCAACTCTTTGACAGGCTCAATGCCAAGTTTTGCATTGCCGTTGATGAAATCGGAAAGCGATGCACCGGGTGGCTTTGAAGGAACAAGTTTGGTAATAGAATTAACCGTTTCAATCGGCACTTCGAGCACACGCGCAACGTCTTTGATAACTGCCTTCGCGCCAAGCGTTGAAATCGCAACAATTTTTGAAACAGACTCCGCACCATACTTTTCAATCGTGTATTCCAACACTTTTTGTTTGCCAACGGGCGTGAAGTCAATATCAATATCAGGCATTGTAACTCGTTCAGGATTGAGGAATCGCTCGAAGAGCAAGTTGTATTTGAGCGGGTCAATTTGCGTGATGCCTGTTAAGTAAGCGACAATGCTTCCTGCCGCTGAACCTCTGCCGGGACCAACGGAATAGCCTTGCTTGCGCGAGGTGGCAATCAGGTCGCTGACAATGAGAAAATAGGAATCGTAACCCATGCGAGCAATGGTGGAAAGTTCGAACTCAATGCGCTCTTTGATTCTTGCACCTTCTTCGCCGCGTGCGTCCAAGTCGCCGTAAATCTTTGCCGCGCCTTGATAAGTCAGATGCCGCAAGTAAGCAGTTGCGTCCGAAAATTCAGGTGGAATCGGAAAATGTGGCAACTTGGCAGGTTCATCTTTGAACTCGTAGGTGCATTTCTCGGCGATTTCAAGCGTGTTGGAAAGTTCGCAGTGTTCGTTGTCGAAGGCGCGTGCCATTTCGTCAGGCGATTTGAGATAAAACTCATTATTTGGGAAACGCATACGCTTTTCGTCAGAAAGTTTATGCTTTCCCTTCATCGCCATCATCACTTCTTGTTTGGGTGCGTCTTCACGGTTGAGGTAATGCACATCGTTGGTGGCAACAAGTTTCACATCAAATTCCTTTGAAAGCGAAATGAGGTTGCGATTGATGAAGGCTTCGGAATCAGTGAAATGATTTTCGAGCTCGATGTAGAAATCTTCGCCGAAGAGTTCTTTGTGATTGCGGATAAATCGGCGTGCGCCGTCGATGTCTTTTTTAGCAACGAGTTTTGGCAGTTCGCCTTTTTCGCATGAGGTCATGCAAATCAATCCGCTGTGATATTGAGAGAGAAGTTCGAAGTCTGCACGTGGTCGGAAATAAAAGCCTTCGCGAGCGGCGGCGGAAAGAATTTTGCACAAGTTGCGATAGCCTGTTGCGTCTTTGACAAGCACGTTCAAGTGGTGCGCTTCACGTGAGTCCTTCTTGTGCCGAGATTCAGGCGCAATGAAGAGCTCCGCACCGATGATGAGTTTGAACGGCTGTCCTTTTTTCTCGCTTACCTTCTTGGCATCGGAAAAGAGCGACGGCATATTGAAGAGCGACGCATGGTCTGTAATCGCCACAGCGTTCATGCCTTTTGCTAAACAGGCTTCGAATAAATCTTCGGGCAAAATCGGCGAAGAAAGCAGTGAGTAATGCGTATGCGTATGAAGGTGAATGAAATCGGGCATCTTCAATTTTAATGATTGAAACGGTTAAATCGGCACTCTATCCTATTTTCTTGGTTTTTTTCATACCGAAAACGTTGCAAAGGCTAACTTTTTTAGTTATATTCGCCTATAACTTAAAGAATTTAGGCTATCAAAAACCGCTCTAAATTTTCTTGAAGAAAAGTTTGACAAAGTCGGAAATTTTCATTACTAATTGCATGTTCTTTGGCAGTAGCAGTTGAGACGCGGACTGAAATTTTAATTAAAACTTAACCGAATAAAGCGACAATCAGACGCGCTCAGGTGTTAAATTGCAAAAAGTTTTTGTTCTTTGTGTTCTTTAGCTTCTCATTGTCATAGTTAATTGGAAGAGAGTCGATTCGCGCCCTGCGATTCGGCTCTTTTTATTTTCATCTTCGTTGGATTACCTTCGCAAAATTTCAAGTTTGTTGAGTGATGTCTAAACCACAGGAAGAACTTGCCAAAGCCTACCGCGCCAACGATTCACTGATTGGATTTGGGGTGCAAATTGCAATCAGTTTTTTCTTGTTTGTTTTTGGCGGATACGGGCTTGATGTGGCGTTCGGCACATTGCCACTGTTTTTAATCATTGGCACTTGTTGCACGCTTATCGCCATCGGCACACTCATTTGGAAAATGCTTCGTGAAGTCGATAAAAAACGACAGCCGCCGTTAAGCTCCAACAACAGCAAAGCATGAAGCCAATTTTTGATTTCTTCTTGAAGACTTGTATTTTAGCAACCCTTTTTTGGCTCTCCCTTTCACTGACAGGGCTTGCCAAAGAGGTTGATGTGCCTTCGGTGTTCTATGCGTGGTTACTTTCCGTTTTGAATGCTTCTGCGGGTTACCTGCTTTATGAATATGCCTACCACAAAGACAATCGTGAGTTTTTCAAAATCGTCTTGGGTGGGCACGCGATTCGTGTGTTCGGTGTCTTGGTCGGTATTGCGGTGCTTATCTTTACAAAATCGATTGAGCGCATGGAGTTTGTGTTGTCGTTTGTTGCGTTGTATTTCATGCATTTGATTCTTGAAATCCTCGCTTATCAGAAAAAAAATCAATTTGAAAAACGCTCTTCACCATAAACCATGGAGTATTTCCTGCGCCTATTGACTGCAAAGCTGTCGTCAAGAAGTTCGGTTTCAAAGAAGTTACTCATAGCCCTATCTGTAATGATAATTGCTTACTCACTTGCGATTGCAACGCCCACAAGCAATGATGTTGAAAGCGAGAAGCACAATAGCGAGAAGCTTGATGTGATTCATCATGTAACTGACGGAAACACTCTCGAATTTGAGCCCTTCGGCGAAATTCGTCTTCCCACGATAAAAATCGGTGAGTTTGATATTTCCATCACGCGCCATGTGGTGATGATGTGGATTGCTTCAATAGTGCTATTAGTGCTGTTCGTCTCGATTGGAAATACCTACAAGAAAATGAAGCCCACCGAAGCCCCAAAAGGCATAGCAAATTTGATTGAAGTGATTGTGGATTTCGTGCGGATTGATATTGTCAAAGCGAACATCGGTCACGGCTACGAGCGATTTCTGCCGTATCTCTTGACGGTTTTCTTTTTCATTCTGACGTGCAATCTTCTCGGACTCATTCCCTATGCGGCGACAGCAACAAGCAACATTTCTGTTACCTTCACGCTTGCGGTTTTTACGTTCATCATCATTCAATTCACGATGTTTAAGGAGCATGGACTTGGCGGGTGGCTTGCGCATCTGACAGGTGGCACGCCTTGGTTTTTGTGGATTATCATGATTCCCGTTGAGTTTTTAAGTATGTTCATTAAGCCGTTTGCGCTGATGGTGCGTTTGTTTGCGAACATGACCGCCGGGCATGTGGTTATTGTTACGCTGATTGGATTGATTTTCGTGTTCAAAAGTTGGTTCGTGGCACCGGCGGCAGTTGCGGTTACGCTCGCAATGTATGGGTTGGAACTCTTTGTCGCATTTATGCAAGCCTACATTTTCACCATGCTTTCAAGTCTCTTTATCGGCATGGCGGCGGCGCACGAAGAACATCACTGATTACCATTTTTAGTTCAAATTTTCATAACACTTTTTCGGAGGAAAAAAACAGTAATGGAAAAAGAAGCACTCGCCTTTTTAGGCGCGGGTTTAGGAGCAGGAATCGCCGCCATCGGTGCGGGTATTGGGATTGGCAGAGCGGCAGGTTCAGCCGTTGAAGGCATCGCACGCCAACCGCAAGCGACAGGCGACATTCGCGCAACCATGCTGATTGCCGCAGGTCTCATCGAAGGCGCGGCGGTTATCGCACTGGTCGTGTGCCTGCTCTTAGCAACGAAGTAACCGCCTATCGCGGGGCGCAGTGACAAAAGGTCATTGCGCCTTCGTCCCAATCACCAAAAAGTGTTTGTTGAACTCCGACTATCAAACTCAATGACAACTATGGTTTCTACATTGATTTTATCCGGCGGCTTGTTAAGCCCGAATCCTGGGCTGATTTTCTGGACAGCCGTAACTTTTTTGTTGCTTGTCTTTCTGCTCTCCAAAGTGGCATGGAAGCCGATTGTTGGCGCACTGAACGAGCGCGAAAAAAATATCCAATCGTCTATTGACCGTGCCGAAGAGGCGAAGCGTGAAGCCGAAAAAATTTTAGCCGAAGTCAAAGCCGAACGCGCCAAAGCACAAGTTGAGGCGGAAAAAATTGTCTCGGACGCAAAAGCCTACGCCGAAAAAGTTCGCGCTGAACTCTTGGAAAAAGCCAATGCCGAAGCACGCAAAATGGCTGACGATGCCAAAGCCGAAATCGAACTTGCCAAACAACGCGCGATGGAAGAACTCAAAGACACCGTTGCCGATTTAGCCATTGAAGCCGCCTCAAAAATTATTCAGCATAATTTAGATGCGGAACGGCACAAAGAACTTATCGCGGGCGTTATTAACGACTTGCAAACCGTTGAAAAATAAATACCCATGAGCGCATTAGTTGGACGACGCTACGCCATCGCACTTTACGACATTGCCAAAGCGCAGAACAAAGTCGCAGACTTCGCCAAAGATTGCGACTTCATCGCGACAACGCTCAACAATTCAAAAGAATTGCTTAGAGCCGTTAAAAGTCCTATCATCAATCAAGAAAAGAAAAGTGCGCTACTCAAAGCCGTTTTTTCAGGCAGAGTAGGAAAGCCGCTCGAAGATGCGCTTGCGCTCTTGGTTCAAAAAGGACGCGCACCCATCATTCCCGATGTGATGAAAGAGTTTCAAGCCATTCTCAATGAAGAAAGCGGCATTATGATTGCGCAAGTTGAGAGCGCAATTGAACTCAGCGAAGCCGAAAAGCAAGCGATTGCAAAAAAGTTGGAAGCGATTTCAGGTAAGAAAATTCAGATTGAAAATAAAATCAATCCGAGTTTAATTGGCGGATTTACCGCACGCATTGGCGATACGGTCATTGATGGCAGTGTCAAGCACAAATTGGAACGCTTGCGAGAAGAACTGCGACAAGTTTCGCTCAACTGAATAACACATCACTGTGCTTGGAAGGGAACGGATTTTCGCCGTTCCTTTTTTATTTTCATCGTTTGAAAATTTTTGTTGCAAGATGCTTCGTAACGACTTACTGCTTCGCGCATTGCGGCGCGAGCCTTGCCACCGAACACCCATTTGGATTATGCGTCAAGCAGGACGCTACCTTCCCGAATACCGCGAGGTGAGGCGTAAAACTGATTTTCTCACGCTTTGCAAAACGCCTGAACTTGCGGCACAAGTAACCATTCAGCCCGTTGAAATTATGGACGTCGATGCGGCGATTATTTTTTCTGACATCCTTGTTGTTCCCGAAGCAATGGGTATGAAATTAGAGTTGATTGAATCGCAAGGACCGAAATTTCCGAACCCAATTCGCACCCGCACAGAGATTGAAAAACTGGCAACGCCTGACGTCTCGCAAGCCTTGCGCTATGTGGAAGATGCAATTCGATTGACCAAACGCGAACTGCACTTTCGCGTGCCGATTATCGGATTCAGTGGCGCGGCTTGGACGCTGTTCGCATATGCTGTTGAAGGCAAAGGCAGTAAAGATTTCCGACACGCCAAACAAATGCTCTTCGAACAGCCTAAAGACGCACACGCCTTGTTGAAAAAACTCACCAAAGTCATTTGCGATTACTTGCTTCTCCAAATTGAAGCAGGGGCAGACGCAGTTCAAATTTTTGATACCTGGGCAGGCTTACTTTCCGAAGAGCATTACAAAGAGTTCTCACTTCAATACATTCACGAGACGGTTCAAACAGTGAAACTCAAACACCCAAAAACGCCTGTGATTGTCTTTGCCAAAGGCGTGGGCGGATTGCTCAAAGAAATTGCTCAAACAGGGTGCGATGCCATAGGGTTGGATTGGACGGTCGACCTTGCCAAAGCGCGTTGGCAACTTTCCGACCGCGTCGCGCTTCAAGGCAATTTAGACCCCATCATGCTCTTTGCTTCGCCTGAACGAATCCGCGAAGAAGCCTCACAAATTTTGCGCAAGTTCGGCGAACACTCCGACCAATCGGGGCATGTGTTTAATCTCGGACACGGTATTCTGCCCGAAACTAAGCCCTCTCACCTCAAAGCCTTGATTGACTTTGTGAAAACGGAAAGCACCAAGTATCACAAGCAATCGATTCAAAATCCAAGTTTGAACTAAACTCACCTTACATGTCGCTTAAAGAAAAACTGGAAAAAAAATCGGCGGTTATCGGCGTTGTTGGGCTGGGCTATGTGGGCTTGCCGCTCGCAGTAGAATTTGCTCGCAAAGGTTTCAAGACCATCGGCATTGATTTAGACAAGCGCAAAATCGAGAGCCTCAACGCAGGTAAAAATTACATTCAAGACATCAAAGAACACGAGTTCAAAGAAGCCTTAAAAAATGGCTTCAAAGCAATGGATAATTACGACCACGCAGGATTGTGCGACGCAATCTACATCTGCGTGCCAACACCTTTCACAGCGAATAAAGAGCCTGATATTTCCTTCATCACATCGGCAACAGAATCCATTGCGAAGCATTTGCGCAAAGAGCAACTGATTATTCTTAAATCCACTACCTTTCCAAACACGACCGAAGGCTATGTGTTGCCGATTCTTGAAAAGACAGGGCTGAAAGTTGGCAAGGATTTTTATCTTGCGTTTTCACCTGAACGCATTGACCCCGGCAATACGAAGTGGAACACAAGCAACACGCCGATTGTCGTTGGGGGCGTTACGCCGCTCTGCACCGACCTTGCCGCACTCGCCAATGAACAAGTAGTTGCAAAGGTTCACAAAGTCTCATCACCGAAAGTGGCAGAAATGGAAAAGTTGTTGGAAAACATTTTCCGAAGCGTCAATATCGCATTGGTCAATGAGATGGCGATGTTGTGCGATAGAATGGGCGGTATCAACATTTGGGAAGTCGTCGAAGCGGCTTCGACCAAGCCGTTTGGTTTTATGCCGTTTTATCCTGGACCTGGCATCGGCGGACATTGCATTTTAATTGACCCCTACTACCTTGCATGGCAAGCACGCGAGTATGATTTTCAAACTAAGTTCATTACGCTGGCGGCGGAAACCAACGAGAATATGCCCTTCTATGTGCGCGACCTTGTGATGAAAGAAATCGCCAAACTTCCGATTGCATTTCAGAGCGCAAAAATTCTCTTTCTCGGTGTCGCCTTCAAAAAGAATGTTGATGATATTCGCCATTCGCCCGCAATTAAAATCATTGAACTTTTGCAAAAAGAAGGCGCAAAACACATTCAATACTGCGACCCGCACGTCTCGCACTTCAAAGAACACGGAACAGGAAGCACTGTGATTGAAATGCACGCCACGCCGCTCACGCCCGAAACACTTGAATCGGCTGACCTTGTTGTGATTACGACCGACCACGCCGCATTTGATTACGACTTGATTCTGAAACACGCAACGCGCATCATCGACACACGCAACGCGCTCAAACACGCGACCGAACATCGCGAAAAAATCGTTTTGCTTGGCGATGGCAGATAAGTTCAACCCGTTTCAATCATGACGATTCAAGACGAGATTTACATTTACAACACGCTCTCGCGACAAAAAGAAAAATTCGTTCCGCTTCGTGAAGGCTTTGTGTCAATGTATGTCTGCGGTCCGACGGTCTATAGTCATTCGCACATTGGTCATGCAAAAAGTTATGTCTCGTTTGATGTGATAGTGAAATGGTTTCGGCATGTGGGCTACAAGGTTCGATATGTTCAAAACATTACTGATGTGGGGCATTTGCTTGGCGATGATGATGGTGAGGATAGAATTTTGAAAGCCGCACGCATTGAGCAAACGTCGCCGATGGAAGTTGCCCAAGCCTACACGCGCTCGTATTACGAAGACATGGACGCGCTCGGTGTGGCTCGCCCCAACATTGCGCCAACAGCGGCAGGACACATTCCCGAACAAATTGAGCTCATCAAAACGCTGATTCAAAAAGGACACGCTTACGAAGTCAACGGCTCGGTCTATTTCAGTGTGAGTTCGTTTGAAGGATACGGCAAACTTTCAGGGCGGCGTAATCAAGAAGAAATGGAATCGGGAACGCGCATTGAAGTTAAATCTGAAAAACGACACCCATCGGATTTCGCACTGTGGAAAAAAGCCGACCCAACACACCTTATGCAGTGGAACTCGCCGTGGGGATGGGGCTTTCCAGGCTGGCACATCGAGTGTTCGGCAATGTCAATGAAATATCTTGGCGAAACGATTGACATTCACGGCGGCGGAATGGATAACCAATTTCCGCATCATGAGTGCGAGATTGCGCAATCTGAATCGGCAACAGGTAAGCCGTTTGTGCGCTATTGGATTCATAACAATCTCGTAACCGTCAATGGTCAAAAGATGAGCAAGTCGCTTGGCAATTTCACCACGATTAAGGAGTTGCTCAAAAAATATGCGCCGACCGTCTTGCGATTTTTCATCTTGCAATCGCACTACCGCTCTACGCTTGATTTTTCCGATGAAGCCCTTGCCGCCGCTAAGAACGGATTAGAAAAATTGACTGAAACCTATAACCGTTTGTTGCACTCGTCAATCGGCTGTGGCACGCTCGACCTTGCGCCGTATCGCACAAGGTTTCACGCCGCACTCAACGATGACTTCAATACACCACAAGCGATTGCGCTTTTCTTTGACCTTGCGCGTGAAATCAACACCACACTTTCTCGCGAAGGATTTTCCGAACAAGAAAAATCAAACCTCATTGATTTCTTCAACACTTACGCCAAGAATATTCTTGGCATTTTGCCCGAACACAAAAGCACAATACAAGACAATTCGGAGACACTTTCAAAAGTGATGGAATTGGTGCTGGAAATTCGAAAAGATGCACGCGCTAAAAAAGATTTCGCAACAAGCGATTTGATTCGCAATCGCTTGAAAGAAGCAGGCATTGAGGTCAGAGACACAAAAGACGGTGCAACTTGGCGGCGCATTGATTAGACCGCATTTCTAACTCACAGATTTAACCTTTCTCACATGGCAGACGGCATTTATTCAGTGAGCGAACTCACCGCAGAAATCAAAGAGCATCTCGAGACGGAGTTCCCCGACGTGTGGCTTCGTGGTGAAATTTCCAACTTCAAAAGAGCAACATCAGGACATCTTTACTTCACGCTTAAAGATTCAGGGGCGCAAATTTCTGCGGCGATTTGGCGTTCGACTGCCGAGCGGCTCTCGCTTCAATTAGTCGACGGCATGGAAGTGCTGATTCGTGGCAGTGTGGAAGTGTATGCGCCACAAGGCAAGTATCAACTCATTGGCAATCAAGTCAAAGCCGTTGGCGAAGGTGATTTGCAAAAAGCATATCAACTGTTAGTTGAGAAGTTGAAAAAGGAAGGGCTATTTGAGCAAGCGCATAAGAAGCCGTTGCCACGCTTGCCTGAAAAAATTGGTGTAGTTACTTCGCCAGTCGGTGCAGTGATTCAGGATATTTGCAAGATATTGGGTCGGCGATACCCAGCGGCGCAAATTGTGTTGTTCCCTGTGCATGTTCAAGGTGAAGATGCGCCAGAGGAAATTGTCAATGCGATTCAGTATTTCAATCGCACGCAAAATCCTGCGCACAAGGTCGATGTGCTGATTGTCGGGCGTGGCGGTGGCTCACTTGAAGACCTTTGGGCGTTCAACGATGAGCGCGTGGCGCGAGCCGTCTTTGCTTCAACCATTCCGATAGTCAGCGCGGTTGGGCATGAAACAGATTTCACGATTTGCGATTTTGTTGCCGATGTTCGCGCCGCAACACCTTCAATGGCGGCGGAATTAGTTGCGCCCAAAGCCACTGATGTTCTTAACGCCCTGAACGCAACCTTGCACTCCATGCAAAGCGACCTTATGAACCGAATTGAAGAACAGCGTGCGCTTGTGAGAGAACTTGTTGGAAGTTATGCCTTTAATAAGCCCGTCAGCGACATGCATACGCTTTTTCAAACGCTTGACCGATTGAGCGAGAGAATGGATTTCAGCATCACGCAAAAATTGGAACGCACTGCGTCTCTGCTTTCAAACTTGGCGCAACGGCTTGATGCACTCGGCTATGAGCAAACACTTCGACGCGGGTTCAGCATGGTGTTCAAAGAGGGGAAAGTGGTTCGGTCGGCAGGCGACATCAAGGCGGGCGATGAAATTGTGATACGATTTGCCGATGGTGAGAAATCGGCACGATTGATGTAGAAAGCACCCACCATCTTCAACTTCCAACTGGCAAAAATGTTACTTGCCTTTGAACTTAAAATTTTCACCTGTCGTTTTTGCACAAAATTTTTTCTTACTTTCATGCGTTTGCTAAGCGATTAACGGAACCAACGGATTCAATTCTACACACAAAACGCAACTATGGACTACCGATTTTCCAAATGGGACGAGCGACATGCCAAAGCGCAATCTTCGCTCGAGAAAATGCTTAGAGTGTTTAATCAACTCTTGATTTACACCAACGGCGACGCCAATCAAGCCTTGCAGTGGCTCACAGAAATGGATAGGCAATATGGCTTAGGCGACGACGAAATCGGCATCGGCGATTTCATTGAGTATCTCAAACGCGAAGGCTATCTTGAAGAACCCTCGCGTGATGGCACATTCAACATCACAAGCAAGACCACAAAGAAAATTCGTGAAGAATCGCTCAACGAAATTTTCTCATCGCTTCGAAAGCAGTCGCAACTTGGCAATCACAAAATTCCAAAATCAGGCACGTCAGAAGAACGTACGCCTGAAACGCGCAGTTGGAAATTCGGCGATGCGCTCCAAAATCTTGACCTCACGCAAACGCTTCAAAACGCACTTAAACACAGCGACTTAGATGACATTCGCTTTGTCGAAGATGACTTCCGTGTCTATGAAACCGAGCATCAAACCACTTGCGCCACCGTGTTGATGATTGATGTTTCGCACTCCATGATCCTTTACGGCGAAGACCGCATCACCCCTGCAAAGAAAGTCGCGTTGGCACTTTCGGAACTCATCTTAACGCGCTATCCAAAAGACAGCCTCGACGTGTTGCTCTTTGGCGATGAAGCATGGCAAGTCGAAGTCAAAGATTTGCCGTTCATCAGCGTTGGTCCGTATCACACCAACACCAAAGCTGGACTTGCCTTAGCACGCCAAATCTTGAAGCGCAAGAAAAATCAGAACAAACAAATTTTTATGATTACCGATGGCAAACCCTCCGCCATCAACGAAGGTGCAAAGATTTACAAGAACTCCTTTGGGCTGGATAGAAAAATCGTCAACAAAACCCTCGACGAAGCCGTGATGTGTCGCAAAGACAAAATCACCATTACAACCTTTATGGTAACCAGCGACCCCTACCTACAAGGTTTTGTCAATGAACTTACACGCGCAAATCAAGGGCGTGCTTATTTCAGTGGGTTAGATAATTTAGGCGAGTATATGTTTGTCGATTACATCAGAAACCGCCGCAAGAAATTACGATAAAGAAACAACCAACATGCTAACAGCGGAAAAATTACTGACAGGCGAAGAGTTGATGGAACTGCAACGCGAGACGGGCAAACACTACGAACTCCTCAAAGGCAAACCCATTGAAACTATGCCCGCTGGCGGAAAACACGGATACATTGCCTCAAAAATTGAGTGCAAACTCGGCACGTTCGTTGAAGAGCGAAATCTCGGATTTGTCTTTTCGGCAGAAACAGGTGTGTATTTGGAGCGCAATCCTGACACGGTGCGTGCGGCAGATGTAACCTTCATCAGCCGTGAAAAAATCAAAAGCGTTGATGAGATTGATACAGGATTTCTGACCGTTGTGCCTGACCTTGTTGTAGAAGTTGTTTCACACCCCAATCAACTCTGTGAAGCGTTGAGCAAAGTAGAGATGTGGAAACAAGCAGGCGTGAGTGAAATTTGGGTAGTGAATGTAGTTCAAAAAACGCTGACGGTTTATTCCGACAAAGAATCTCAACTTCTGACCGAACAAGAGACACTGCACGGCAACCGCTGGCTCAACGGCTTTATGCTTCCGCTATCAACTATTTTCAGTTAAGCATTCAAACATTTCGGCAAGGAGAAAACCAACATGCTAACAGCGGAAAAATTACTGACAGGCGAAGAGTTGATGGAACTGCAACGCGAGACGGGCAAACACTACGAACTCCTCAAAGGCAAACCCATTGAAACTATGCCCGCTGGCGGAAAACACGGATACATTGCCTCAAAAATTGAGTGCAAACTCGGCACGTTCGTTGAAGAGCGAAATCTCGGATTTGTCTTTTCGGCAGAAACAGGTGTGTATTTGGAGCGCAATCCTGACACGGTGCGTGCGGCAGATGTAACCTTCATCAGCCGTGAAAAAATCAAAAGCGTTGATGAGATTGATACAGGATTTCTGACCGTTGTGCCTGACCTTGTTGTAGAAGTTGTTTCACACCCCAATCAACTCTGTGAAGCGTTGAGCAAAGTAGAGATGTGGAAACAAGCAGGCGTGAGTGAAATTTGGGTAGTGAATGTAGTTCAAAAAACGCTGACGGTTTATTCCGACAAAGAATCTCAACTTCTGACCGAACAAGAGACACTGCACGGCAACCGCTGGCTCAACGGCTTTATGCTTCCGCTATCAACTATTTTCAGTTAAGCATTTAATCAAAGGACTATGAAAGACATCACAAAAATCAGAACAATCGGCGAGTTAAAGCGTTCAGGGTATCGCGTTCGCTCTGTCAAAGATGAAATTCGCGAGAATTTGATTCAAAAAATGAAGGACGGTGAAAATCCGTTTCCAAACATTATCGGCTATGAGCGCACGGTTATTCCACAACTGCAAAATGCACTGCTCTCGAAGCACGATATTATTTTGCTAGGCTTACGCGGGCAAGCCAAGACAAAACTTATCCGCACTATGGTGAATTTGTTAGATGAGTTTATCCCTGTTATCAAAGGCTCTGAAATCAACGATGACCCATTCAAGCCGATTTCAAAATATGCACGCGAGAAAGTCTTGCACGAAGGCGACGAAACTGAAATCGCTTGGCTCCATCGTTCAGAACGCTACGGCGAAAAACTGGCAACGCCTGACGTAACTATTGCTGACCTCATTGGCGACATTGACCCCATCAAAGCCGCTTCACAAAAATTGACGTATGCAGACGAGAATGTGATTCATTACGGCATCATTCCACGCACTAATCGTGGCATTTTCGCCATCAATGAACTGCCTGATTTGCAACCGCGAATCCAAGTCGGCTTGCTCAACATCATGCAAGAAAAAGACATTCAGATTCGCGGCTTTCAAGTAAGAATTCCACTCGACATCTTCATCATTTATTCCGCCAACCCTGAAGATTACACCAATCGCGGCAACATTATTACGCCGCTCAAAGACCGTATCGACTCGCAAATTATCACGCATTATCCGAAGACGATTGAAATCGGCATCAAAATCACGGAGCAAGAAGCGTGGACAAAACGCCCATCGGAAGTCGAAGTCAAAGTGCCTTACTACTTCAAAGAAATCATTGAGCATATTGCCTTTGAAGCGCGTCGAAGCGAATATGTTGACCAAAAGTCAGGCGTTTCTGCACGATTGACAATTACTGCAATGGAAAATCTCGTGAGCAGTGCCGAACGCAGGGCAATCATACACGATGAATCCGAAGCATGTGTAAGAATTTCTGATGTGTTCCTTGTTTCGCCTGCCATCACAGGAAAAGTTGAACTTGTCTATGAAGGCGAGCAGGAAGGTGCAATTAACGTGGCTAAACTACTTATCGGCAAAGCAATCAATCAAGTCTTCAAAAAATACTGCCCTGACCCTAACAAGAAAATTCAAGGGCAAAGCGTTTATGCTACCATCACTAACTGGTTCGCACAAGGCAATCAAGTCGATATTTACGACGACATGAAATTTGAGGAATACTTCAAAGCATTAGATAGAGTCAAAGGTTTACGCGAGTTTGCAGAAAAGACCTTTCAGACGAAAGACAAACAAGAACTTGCTACCGCCATGGAATTTATTTTAGAAGGATTGCACCAAAACTCAATGGTCGGTAAAGATGAACTTGAAGCCACACGTATTTATAGCGATATGATTGGGAAAATTATGTCGAGCGTAGGAGGCTCTAAATTCGAACGATAACATATTCAAAACTGGGGTAATCCAAAATTCAATAAGAAAGCGTATCTTCTCCGTCGTCAGGGGAGAGTGCAAATACAACTTTATCCCATAATAAGCGCAACTAAATCCTTCTTCACCCTAACGCTGACAATGCTTTGCAGTATGCGCACCATCACAGCCTTGTCAGAGTGATTCGCATATAATCACATACTTGCACTCAAACCTAAAAACTGCCAATGCGTTTGGAATGATGTTCAACAAGCGCATTTGCTTTGATTGACCAAGCGATTTGTGTTAAAGAAAAACGCGAGAATGCAGACAGCGAGGGGTGTAGAAATGGCGGAGAAGTTACATTTTAACATTTTACAGATGCTCCCTGAGCCTATGCTTATGGCGACAACCAATGGGGCGGTTTACTTCGCCAATAGCGCCGCACGTGCAATTTTCTCCCCAACAAGTGATGACCTTCAAGGGAAGAACCTTTGCAATTTCGTGGCTCATCGCTCCGAAAAGTTTAATGACTGGATAAAAAAAATTACTTGCTCTCCATCATTTATTTCTGAACAGGTTGAATTGAAGACATCGCAAGGTATTGTGCCGTTTATGCTTGAAGGAGGGACAATTCAAGATGGTAAGCACTTGTATGTATTGATTCGCTTGAAAGAGATGCACACGAAGCGTGCGACCGTTCACGCACTTTCCGAAAGAGTAGATAAACTTCAGCAAGAAATTGCAATGCGGCGTGCCGCAGAAGCACGTTTGCACGAGAGTTTAGTTGAGCTGGAACGTGCTAAAAAACAATTAGAACAACTTGCCACCGTTGACAGCCTAACAGGCATACCCAATCGCCGAAGCATCGACGAAACCTTGCAACGCGAGTGGCTAAAAGCCATGCGTAACGCTGAACCACTTGTTGTGATGATGATTGATATTGACCATTTCAAAAACTACAACGACTTTTATGGACATCAAGCTGGCGATATGTGCTTGAAGCAAGTGGCGCACGCTATCCGCTCATCATTACGCCGCTCAACGGATTATGTCGGACGATACGGCGGAGAAGAGTTCATCGTGTTACTCACCCATTCCGATTGGGAGAAAGCACAAAAAGCGGCAGAAAAAATCTTTGAGGCAATTCACCACCTCAACATTCCGCATCTTGCATCGCCGACGTCAGAAATCGTTACGATTAGTGCAGGCATCAGCCTCATGATTCCATTGCCGAGACTATCTGTTTCATTGCTGATTCAGCAGGCTGATGAAGCCCTCTACCAAGCCAAGCATAACGGGCGTAATCAATTTGTGATGTATCAAAAGCCTGTCAAAGTGCAACCACACCGCAAAAAGCCTGTGCCGTAACCCCATAAGTTTCAATCTAAACATGAAAGCCCATCATCACGATGGGCTTCTATGTTTGTGTCGCAAACAGTGAGCCATTCAGCGCATTGTAGCAACGGCTTCGCTTGTGCGAATCGCAACCGCAACGCATGCTACGCTCATCAACTCTTTGCTCTCGGAATTGTGCTAACAACTTTTTATGCCGTTGTTATCAATGAGAAGTCGTTTTTTGAGATGAAGAAAATTGCTTAAACTTGCACGCAATCATCTTCGGGGTGCTGCCAACAAGGCGGCTGAGAACATACTCGGAGAACTTGATGCAGGTAATACTGACGCAAGGAAAGATGATGCGAAACTTCTTCTGAATGCACGTTCAGCATTCCGTTTCTCAATCCCTTCGCGTCTATTCCTGCCACTTTCATCAATTCAAACCATCGAACACAATGTTGCTCAAAAACAAAGTGGGTCTCGTTACAGGCGCAAGTCGCGGCGTGGGCGCGGCGATTGCAAAAGTCTTGGCGCGTGAGGGCGCGAGCGTGATTGTCAATTATTTCCAGAGCAAAGAAAAAGCGGAGGAAGTCGTGCAGGAAATCGCACACAAGGGCGGACGCGCAATCGCACTTCGCGCCGATGTTACCAATCCAAGCCAAGTCAGCACAATGATTGACGATGCAATAAAAGCCTTCGGGCGGTTAGATATTCTCGTCAATAACGCGCTCCCGAAGTATGCGTTTAATCCATCTGCAAATTACGTGAGTGTGGAGACGGTTACTTGGGAAAATTTCGAGATGCAGTTCAAGGGAGCAGTCGGCGGTGCGGTGAATGTTATCAAAGCGAGTTTGCCGCACTTAAAAGCGCAAGGCGGCGGAAGCATCATTAACATCTCGACCAACCTCGTCTATAATCCTGTTGTAACTTACTACGACTACACAACGGCAAAAGCGGCGATAGTTGGACTGACGCGAAATCTCGCCGCAGAACTCGGCAAATACGGCATTCGCGTGAATTTGATTGCGGGCGGATTGCTCTCTGTTACTGATGCCAGCGCACCGACTACGAAAGAAGTGTTTGATTTCGTTGCAGGTATTACGCCGCTTCGCAAGGTTACGACGGTTGAAGACTTTGCGGAATCGGTGCTATTCTTCGCGTCCGATTTCAGCCGAGTGATAACGGGTCAATCTGTTTCCGTCGACGGCGGGTTGACAATGCCGTAAGACTGCGTAACTCAAAGTAGGTGTAAGGTTGCAAGTAAAGTTGTAATTTTGCACCTACTTTTCTGGCAGTTTAACTTTCGGTTTTTATACGCCTTTGCAAGAACGAGGTTCGTTTTTTTGAGATGAAAAAAATGCTTAAACTTGCACGCAATCATCTTCGGGGTGCTGCCAACAAGGCGGCTGAGAACATACTCGGAGAACTTGATGCAGGTAATACTGACGCAAGGAAAGATGATGCGAAACTTCTTCTGAATGCACGTTCAGCATTCCGTTTCTCAATCCCTTCGCGTCTATTCCTGCCACTTTCATCAATTCAAATCATTAAAAAAAATGCTGTCCAAAAACGAGACTACTTTACACATCGGGTTAGAATGGTTCTTAAACCCTGACCACGCACCACTTTTAATTGCAGAAGAAAAAGGCTGGTTCAATGAGGCGGGACTGAATGTGAATCTGATTGAGCCACAAACGCATTTTGATGCGATGCAAGCCGTTGAAGAGGGCACATTAGACCTTGCGATTACTGAGCCGATTCATTTAGCGATTGATGCGGCAAAGGGCAAGCCTGTAATTGGGTTTGCGCGATTTCTACACACAAACGGCGGAGTAATGTATCTCAAAGGCAAAGGCATTGAGCGACCGCGAGATATGGCAGGCAAACGCGTGCAATATCCAGGCGCACCAGGATTAGGCGGATTAGCCATCATAAGAACAATGATTGAAACAGACGGCGGCACGCCCAATGCACCTCTGACGCCTGTCAACAACGGTTTCTATCACACTAACGCCTTAGCCGAAAACAAAGCCGATGTCGCAACAGTGATTTTCTACAACTTTGAAATCATTGAAGCACGCCAACGTGGTTTAGATGCCGACTTCTTTGCGCTTAAAGACTGGGGCATACCCGATTTCTGTCAACTCATTCTCATCACATCACACACGCATCTCCAAAAAAGAAAACAAGACATCTTATCGTTCTTAAAAATCCTGCGCAAAAGCATTGACTTTATTCATCAATTCCCTGATGAAAGCAAGCAGATTTACTTTAAGCGAACAAATTGTGCGCTTAATGATACCTTAATGAATGCGATTTATCACGCCACCGTGCCATGCTTTACGCACGATTTTATGATGGCTGATAGGTATTTCAACGGCTTAAATGATTGGCTGTATCGCACAGGTCAAATCGAGCATATTCCGAAAGTCGAGTCGTATTGGACAAACGATTTGGTATAAAGCGCACACATATAGACGCAAAGTTGTAACTTATGCCAAAGAAATCTTTTGGCAGTAAGTCTTCTTTGTGATACGAAATGGCAGTGCTTGATTTCCCATTTGAATATGCGCCTAAGAGCTTTGCCCGATGTCGTTATGTTGAATTTGGAGATGATGCAAATCCACCACTGTTGCTGATTCATGGCTACGGTGCGATGTGGCAACATTGGAGTCGTAACATTCCTGCCTTTGAACAACACTACAAAGTTTATGCGTTCGATTTGCTTGGTTTCGGCGAATCGGAGAAGCCAAACGCGCAATACGGCTTGTCGCTATGGGCAAAGCAGATTGAGGCATTTTTGCGATTCAAAGGGTTATCACAAACCATTCTTGTTGGACACTCGATGGGTGGCGCGTCGAGTTTGTGGTTTGCTAACGAACACACTGAACAGGTGAAGGCATTGGTGCTGGTTGATGCGTCAGGAATTTTTCCTGATGAAGTGAGCGTGTTTGAGCGCGTGTTGTATCGTGCTGTCGGCAGTCCGATTATCGGCGAGGCAATGTTTATGCTGTTTGCAAATGAATTTGGTGCGCGCCAAAGTTTAGTGCCAACTTACCTTGATACAGCGCAAGTTACGGACGAACTTGTTGCGCAGTTTGCTAAGCCGCTTCGCAGTGCAGGCGCAATTCATGCCTATCTTGCGCCTTCTCGTAATCCTGAACGATTTTTGCTCGAGAACTTTCCAAGACCGTGCCACTATGTCGGAAATGCCTTGCTCGTGTGGGGCGCAGAAGATTTAGCGTTTCCGCCTAAAAAAGTCGTGCCGAAGTTTCGAGAGATTCTGCCACAAGCCGATGTCGCCATCTTGCCTAATACACGCCACTGCCCACAACACGAAGTCGCCGATGCGTTTAACCAAACGGTAAAAAACTTTCTGATGAAGTTGGAAGGTCGATGATTAGGCGAAAAATTATATTAACGTAGTCGTGAAAACGATTTTCAATTGAAAAGGTGATGAACCTTCAATAATTTTCTGCTATGTCTGATATTGTATTAGACCAATCGCAGCTTGACCCGAAAGCAATTGCTGAAAAATGGCGCACCATTGTTTTCGGCATGATTGACCATGCATATGAGCCGATTGTCAATATCCACACAGGCGCAACCTTTGGCTACGAGGCGTTGCTTCGAAACTATCAAGCGGCAGGCTTCGAGACAATTTGGGAATTTTTTGAAACCGCCTATAACGAAGGCGCGCTTCATCAAGTAGAACTGCTCTTGCGCGAAAAAGCGATTGAAAAATTTTGTCGTTCGGGACTTCAAGAGCGGCTCAAACTGTTTCTCAATATCGATAATCGTGTGTTCGAGATGTCTGATTATCATCAAGGCAACATGAAAAAAATTCTCGAACGCTATAAACTGCCTCCCAGTGCTATCTGCTATGAGATTTCCGAAATGCACCGTTTGAGTGGAAGCGATGCTGTCCTGCGAATTCTTCAACTCACCAAAAGCCAAAACTACAAAATCGCGATTGATGACTTCGGCACAGGCTTTTCAGGCTTTCAAGTGATGTATTACACAAGCCCAGATTTCATCAAAATCGACCGATTCTTCGTTTCCAGCATTGCGAATGATTCTAAAAAACGCTTCTTCGTGGGTAGCATTGTGAATATGGCACATCTTTTGGGTATTACTGTCATTGCCGAAGGCATCGAAACCGAACAAGAATTTTACATCTGCCGCGATTTAGGGTGCGATTTAGTTCAAGGGCATTACATTCAACAAGCTTCCACCAGCGTACGTGAAATAAAACTCAAATACGAAGTTGTAGAAAAATTGGTAAAAAAAGACCGGCGTAAAGTCTCGCAAGACCAGGACATCATCTACAACCAATCCGAGTTTATTCCGCAAATTCCGATTACAGCCACAATGGAAGAAGTTCTCAACAAGTTTTTGGAATACGAAAATTATACGTTCTTCCCTGTAACGACTGAAAACAATGAGCCAATCGGCATTGTGCGCGAAAAAGATTTGAAAGCCTATACCTACTCGATGTATGGACGTCAGCTCTTGATGAATAAATCGGTTGGAAAAACACTCAAAGATTTCATTGTCAAGTGTCCGATTGTCGACATCAACACAAAAGCAGAAAAAATGTTGGAAATTTATGCGGTTGAAGAAACGGGCGAAGGTATCATTATTACGGCGCAGATGGAATATATCGGATTTTTAAGCGCAAAAGCCCTTTTGCGCGTTCTGAACGAGAAGAACTTAGTGATGGCACGTGACCAAAACCCGCTCACCAAATTACCAGGCAACACGCTCATTTATGGCTATGTCTCCGAAGCCCTCGCGGATATAGACTCCACTTACATTCTTGTCTATTACGACTTCGACAACTTCAAGCCCTACAACGACCGCTACGGCTTCCGCAATGGCGACCGCGTGATTCTGCTGTTTTCGGAAATCTTGCAAAAGCGATTTTTGCGTGAAAACTGTTTCGTCGGACACATCGGCGGCGATGACTTTTTTGTTGGGTTCAAAAATCTTTGCTTCGAAGAAGCGCACGAACTGACTTCAATGGTGCTTCAAGAATTTAGCGAAGGTGTCAAGCCCTACTACGATGAAATTGACCGCACTCGCGAGTTCATTGAAGCCAAAGACCGTGACGGCACACTCAAAACTTTTCCACTCCTCACTGTTAGTGCGGCAATGCTTGAAATTCCAAAGCAGCGTAGCCCACTCACGATGGACGAAATCAGCACCATTCTTGCCATCTTGAAAAAAAACGCAAAAGATGTGCCGAGCGGCATTTGTGCCTCAACTATCAATAGACGCAAACTATAAGGCTACTTTTCAAACGGCTTGCCAATTTCGCGCGGCGGAACAGATTTGCCGATAAATCCCACCAACACTAAAAGCGTAACGAGATAAGGAAGCGACTGCACAAGTTGCGTAGGAACAGCGTCGCTCTGTAAGTTGAGTTGTAAGGCTTCGGCGGAAGCAAAAAGCACGCTTGCTGTCGCCGCTCCCAGCGGAAGCCACTTGCCGATAATCATTGCCGCCAAAGAAATGTAGCCTCTGCCTGCAATCATACCGTCCGTAAAACTGTGTTGCTGAAAGGCAAGAAACGCGCCTGCAATCGCCGCCAAAACGCCTGAAATTAAAACCGCTTGATAGCGCATCGTTGGAACGGAAATGCCAAGTGTTGCGGCGGCTTCGGCATTTTCTCCCACAGCACGCAAGCGCAATCCGAAAGGTGTCTTGAAGAAAATGAAGTGCGATAGTGGAATCGCAACGAGCGCAAAAAGAAAAATCGGGTCAAGCAAAATGATAGGCACATCTATCCCTGCAATTCGCTCCGAATTAGAGGCACTGCCAAAGAGAACACGCAGAAAAAATTTCGTTACGCCGACCGCCAAAATGTTCAACGCAATTCCCGAAACAATTTGATTGGCTTTGAAAGTAATCGTTACAAGCGCATGAAGCGTTGCAAATAAAAGTCCGAACACCACTGCAATCCCAACGCCCACCAACGCCGAACCCGTGTAGAACTGTCCAATCGTTGCGCCAAACGCGCCAATCAGCATCAAGCCTTCAAGCGCAAGATTGATGACACCACTTCGCTCCGAATAGGTTGCGCCAAGCGATGTGAGTAAATACGGCACAGCAATTCGGCAGACTTGAAAAAAGAAAATACCGACAAGTTCCATGCACGTGTTGATTGAGAAAGTGAATAGAAAGTTACAATCAATTTGAAAAGCCTGTTAAACGCCTGTTTAACGAGAGTGAATGCCGCGCTTGCGTCGAGTGCGCTCTGCAATGAGAAGCCGAAGTTCACGACTGGCGTAGCCTGCAACGGCGGTATTTTCTTGCGCCCTTCGGAAAAGATACGGAAGCACAAACTTCACTGCGCCGTAGGGCAAATACTTGGCAACATTGAATCCTGCTTTGGCAAGATTGTAACTGATGTGGTCGCCCATGCCGTAAAGTTGCGAGAAGTAAAGATGCGGGTGGTTAAGTGGCAAGTTTTTCTCCTGAATCAGCCGCGCAAGTTTCAGACTGCTTTCTTCGTTGTGCGTGCCTGCGCAAACGCCAATTCGGTCAATATGTTCAAGGCAGAAATCAATCGCAAGATTGAAATCCCGGTCGGTATCGGCTTTGGTATCGTGAATCGGAGAAGGGTAGCCAAGTGCGGCGGCGCGTTGGCGTTCTTTTTCCATGTAAGCACCGCGCACCAATTTAACGCCCAAGTAGTAATCGCCTTTTTCCGCTTTTGCAAACGATGATTTTAAGAACGCGAATCGGTCTTTGCGATAGAGTTGAATCGTGTTGTAGACAAGGGGTTGATGTTTGTTGTAATGCTCCATCATTTCATCGGCAAGGGAATCAATCGCAGCTTGAATCCAAGATTCTTCGGCATCAATCATTACAGGAAGGCGGGCATCGTGAGCGGCGGCGCAAATTTTATGTAAGCGTGATTTCACCTTGTTCCATTCGCCAAGTTCATCTGCCGAGAGCGTTTGTGCCGCGCTTACTTTTTCAAGCAATCCAAACCGTGCAATCCCTGTCATCTTGAAAACTGCAAACGGAATGTTCGGTGTCTCTTTGCTTTTTTCAATCGTGTAAATGGTTTTCTCAACAACTGAATCAAATCCTGCTTCGCTTTCTTCGCCCTCGACCGAGTAGTCGAGAATCGATTTGATATTCGACTTCGCTAATTCTTCTATCACGGGCAAACACTCCGAGACCGTTTCGCCGCCACAAAACTGTTTGAAAATTGTGGCTTTAATCAAACCTTTCACAGGCAACTTCCAACGGATTGCCCAACCAAGAACGGCTGTGCCGAGTTTGGTCAAAGTGGGGCTGTTCATCAAGCGAAAGAGCCAATATCGCTCAGTGAGTTGCCAATCGGTTTTCGAAGCGAAGGCAATTTGAGTGTCGTTGAAGTCTATCAGCGCAAGCGACTTCGGCGGCGTAAGCGTTTCGTTCATCGTGAAGAAAAGTTTAGACCTTCAAAGCAAATGATAAGTAAGAATAAGTCAGCGTAAAAATTTTTCAAAACCCGTTCAAATTCAGCGTGGCGATTTAAATCGTCAGTACGCCTGAGGCAATAAGCAATCTCACCTTTGCTAAATCGTCAGGCGTGTTGATTTCGAGAATCGGATTTGAGATAATGCCGACCTGAATCGTGTAGCCATTTTCTAATGCACGCAACTGTTCGAGCGATTCGGCTTGTTCAAGCGGCGAGGGCGGAAGCATCGCATAAAAGAAAAGGAAGTCGCGCCGAAACGCATACAGCCCAATGTGATGATAGACGGGCGGATTATGAACCGCATTGCGAAAAAACGGAATCGGCGCACGCGAAAAATACATCGCACGGTTTTTTTGATTACAAATCACTTTGACCGTGTGTTCATCACGGTAGCCCGTGAGCATATCGAGCGGCGCGGCGACAGTGGTCATGTCAGGCAGTTCATCGCGCAAGTATGGCTCGACAAGTTTCTCCAACGCTTCAAGTGTTACAAAGGGCTGGTCGCCTTGAATGTTGGCAATCACATCATAGTTTGGGTGGCGGCTGGCGACTTCGGCGATTCTATCCGTTCCCGTTTGATGTTCAACGCGCGTCATTTCAACTTCGCCACCAAAGGCTTGAACGGCTTTAAGGATTCGCTCATCGTCCGTTGCAACAATCACCTTCGAGAACGCCTTACAGCGCAGTGCCGATTCATAAACACGCTGAATCATCGGTTTGCCTTCAATCATTGCCAAGGGCTTTGCAGGAAAGCGCGTAGAAGCATAACGAGCGGGAATGACAGCGAGAATCGACATATAAAAAGGCGGTTTGATGTGAAGTTCCAACAAGTAAAGTTACTTGAAAATCATGCGTTGTGTTTGTCCAAGTGCGTTTTTGACAGCATCGCTGATGAGAAAATCGTGCGGAAAGCCGAGTTCAATCGCGCTGACTGCGTTAAGTTTATCAAGGTGTTCTTGGGAGAGTGTAAGGTCAAGGCATTTGAGGTTGTCGGCAAGTTGTTCAGGCTTGGTTGCGCCGACAATCGGCACAACGGAAAGGTCGCGTTGTATGGTCCACTTCAAGGCGACTTGTGCGGGAGTTGCACCAATCGATTCGGCGATGTCGACAACGGCTTTGGCAATAGATGAACTTCGCTCGTTCAAACGAGAACTGTTTTCTTGAAGCCGACCTTTTTCGCCACGCAAGTATTTGCCTGAAAGCGCACCGCCTGCAAGTGCGCCCCAAGGCGTTACGGTCATGTTCCATGCTTTTGCCATTGGAAGCAAGTCGCGTTCAGGCGTGCGTTGAATGAGCGAGTATTCGATTTGCAATCCGACAAACTTCGTCCAACCGCGCAGTTCCGCAAGCATATTAGCTTGTGAGACAATCCATGCAGGCGTATCAGAAATGCCGATGTAATGCACGATGCCGCGCGAGACAAGGTCGTCCAACCCGCGCATCACTTCTTCAACAGGCGTGGTAAAATCCCAAGCGTGAAGCCACAAAAGGTCGATGAAGTCAGTGTTCAGGCGTTTCAGACTTTCGCGCACGGAGCGCATCATGTTTTTGCGATGATTGCCTGCATAATGCACGTCGTTCATTCGGTCTTGAAGCGTGTATTTGGTGGCAATGACGAAGTGGTCGCGGTCGTGTGCAACAAAGTCGCCACAAAATTTTTCCGCTGTGCCTGCGGTGTAGATGTTAGCCGTGTCAAGGAAGTTCCCACCAGCGTTGGCATAGAGGTCAAATATCTTCTTGCTTGTTTCGTAATCGGTGCCCCAGCCCCACTCTGTGCCGAAGCCCATGGTGCCAAGCGCAATTTCCGAAACGCGCAACCCTGAACTGCCGAAAAGTTTGTATCGCATTGATGGTCAATAATTGTCTCTGAAAATACAACTTGCGTGCTTAAATGTGGAAACTTTTGATACAGTAGTGCGATTGCCGTATTTTCACGCTCTTTAAGCGGCATTAAAAGCAACCTAATTTATGCGTTTAAAGCAATTACAAACTCAACCGCAATCCATGACGATAGAACTGCCAACTTTGAACATCGTTGAAGGCTCAAAAGAAATCGCCGCAACAGGTGAAGAAACGTTTGTTGCCAAATCGAAACGAAGCTGCAATGCAACAAAGGGAAAAGTCTATATCGAAAGTTACGGCTGTCAGATGAACTTTGCCGATTCAGAAATTGTCGCCGCTATTGTAAAGGCTGATGGATACAGCACCACCGATTCAGAAACCGATGCCGATGTGATTTTCCTCAACACATGTGCTATTCGCGAGAACGCCGAACAAAAAATTCATCACCGATTGCAATCGCTTAAACCGCTGAAGCGCAAGAATCCAAAACTGGTGATTGGTGTCTTGGGCTGTATGGCAGAGCGAATGAAGCAGTCGCTCTTTGAGCAAGAAAAAATTGTTGATTTGATTGCAGGACCCGATGCGTATCGCTCAATTCCGCAACTGATTGAACTGGCGGAGTCAGGACAAAAAGCCGCAAATGTGTTTCTTTCGCTCGAGGAAACTTACGCCGACATCACGCCCGTGCGCCGAGAAGGCGTGAGCGCATTCCTCTCAATTATGCGTGGCTGTGATAATATGTGTTCGTTCTGCGTTGTGCCGTTCACGCGTGGCAGAGAGCGAAGCCGCCCGTTCCAAACCATTCTCAATGAACTCAAAATGCTTTCCGATGAAGGCTTCAAAGAAGTAACGCTCTTGGGGCAGAACGTCAATTCTTACAACGATGAAGCAAGCAAGGTGAACTTCGCCGAATTGATGTATCGCGCGAGTTTGGTGAACGAAAAGATGCGCATTCGTTTTACAACCTCTCACCCGAAAGATATTTCAGAAGAACTCGTAAGCGTGATAGCGGAACGACCAAACTTGTGCAAGTTCATTCACTTGCCCGTGCAGTCAGGCTCAACAAGGATTTTGGAACTGATGAATCGCAATCACACGCGCGAAGATTATCTGAAAAAAATCGAGATGATTCAATCCAAAATTCCTGATTGCTCGCTTTCAACCGACATTATTGCAGGCTTCTGCACCGAAACCGAAGATGACCACCAGCAAACGCTCTCGCTTTTGGAGCAAGTTCGCTACGATTACGCATTCACGTTCATTTACTCGGAACGCCCGAACACGCCCGCCGCAAAGCGGTTAAAAGATGATGTGGATTACGCAACCAAACAGCGTCGCCTTCAAGAAATCATTGCGCTAACGAAACGCATTGCCGAAGAACGTTACGCTGAATCGGTTGGAAAAGTCTATGAGATTTTAATCGAAGGCGATAGCAAACGCTCGTCAGAAATGTGGATGGGCAGAGCCGATAACAATCGTGTTGCTGTGTTTCCAAAAACAGGAAAAGAAAAAGCAGGAGATTTCGTGAAAGTGCGTATCACCAGTTCAACTGCTGCCACGCTGATTGGTGAGCGTGTAGAGACATAAATCAACTTGTTCTTTTAGACCTGAAACACCAAAACGAATCACAATGACAGACCAACAACAAGAGCCGAAATCACCCAAACGAACCAATGCGCGTAAAATTGCCAAAACCTTGACGCGCATCGACCTTTACAACATTGTTGCCAAACGTTTCAACGCAAAGCCAAGTGCAGTCGCCGACTACGTTGATGCAACAATTGATGGGCTTTCGAGTCTCATCAAAAGTGCAGACCCCGAACTCCGCATTGAACTACGCGGACTTGGCGTCTTCGAAGTCAAATTCATGAAAGAGCGCGCGATTGTTCGAGACCCGCGCACGCTTGAACTCATTGACTACACAGGCAGACGCCGAAAAATGCACTTCCGACCCAGCAAGCAAATAAAAAGAGCTCTGCTCGGTAATGATACAAAAGTCAAGAAACCCACATGACCTTACTCAATAAACGTGTTGTTGCGATTGATTACGGAACAAAACGCATTGGACTGGCGCAAAGCGACTTGCTTCATCTCTTTGCGCAAAGCGTAGGCACATTTTCCGAACCCGAGCTCTACAAACAACTGGCTACGATTGAAAAAGAAGACGGCATTGAGAAAATCCTACTTGGCAACCCAACCAACGGCGATGGCTCACCAAACCGAATGACCAAAGTCGTCGCCGATTTTCAGGCACGCTTGCAAGCACACTTTCCGCATCTCACGATTGAAAAAGTGAGCGAGTTTGGCTCTTCAAAAGCCGCCATGCAAACGCTCATTGCAAGCGGTGTAGGGAAAAAAGAACGCAATCAAAAAGGGCGACTCGACAAAGTCGCCGCCGCCCTCATGCTCCAACACTACTTGGAAACCCGACCAAAACACACTGCGCAATCTTAACGGCGTATCGGTATCAAACCCCGTCAATCCATATGTGTCGGCTTTGAGTCATCTACAACACTAAGACCATATTTCAACAAATGAGGCAAAACACGCTTGGCATCATAAATGTCAATCACGACCACCTCATCATTCATGAGTTCAACTGTAAAGCCATCACCGTTTAAGACTGTATCAGGAATTCCTTGAAAATCTTTGCGATAACAATAAAAGGCTTCCTGTTTCAGCATCAACGAGGTCTAACGCTCCGAGTTTGATTGACAAATCCATCTTCAATTCAATTTTGGCTTTGGTGTGTAGTCATCGTTAAACGCACTGCAAGAGTTCATCGGCGAAACGTTTTGCAAGCGATTCGGCATTGGCTTTGGATTTCGCTTCGGCGTAAATGCGCACAATCGGCTCGGTATTGGATTTGCGCAAATGCACCCAACTTTCAGCGAAATCAATTTTAACGCCGTCAATCGTTGAAACGCGCTCGTGCGAATAGCGGTGGGCAAGTTCGGCAAGCGCATCATCAAGGCTTGTGGCGGCATCAAGTTTGAGTTTGTGCTTGGCGATAAAGTAAGCAGGAAACGTTTGTTTGAAGTCTGTAAGTTTTCTTGTTGGATTTTTTTCTTGCCACTCTGCAAAAGCGGAAAGGAAAAGGGCAATGCCAACCAGCGCATCGCGTCCATAATGCACATCGGGCAAAATCACGCCGCCGTTGCCTTCGCCGCCAATCGTGGCACTGACCGATTTCATCACTTCAATCACATTTGCTTCGCCTACCTTCGCTGCGTGATACTGAACGCCGTGCTTTGTTGCCACATCGCGAAGAGCGCGACTGCTCGAAAGATTGCTCACCACATCGCCTCTCTTCTTCGTGAGCCAAAAATCTGCACACGCCACAAGCGTATATTCTTCGCCGAAGAGCGAACCATCTTCACAAATGAAACACACGCGGTCAACATCGGGGTCAACCACAATACCAATATCGGCACTGTAGTGCGCTGTCAAACCTTGTGTTTCGGTTAAGTTTTCTTCAATCGGTTCGGGATTACGCGGGAAAATGCCTGTCGGCTTGCACGAAATTTCAATCACTTCGCTGACACCAAGCGCACGACACAGTTTCGGAATAATCAGCGCACCTGCGCCATTGACCGCATCAACCAACACTTTGTATTGGCGACGCTTGATTTTCTCGATATCAAGTTCGGGAAGTGAAAGCACTTTCTTGATGTGAAAGTCATCGTAATCTTTGCGTGGGATAGCCATTCCAAATTCATTCCACTTTGCTGAATGAAATGCTTTTCTCTCCACAATCGCAAGCATGGCTTTGCTTTGTGCAGGCGTGAGAAATTCGCCCAAGTGATTAAGCAATTTGAGCGCGTTCCATTCAAGCGGATTATGCGAGGCAGAAATGATGATGCCGCCATCGGCTTGTTCAGCAATCACGGCAAGTTCAACCGTTGGCGTGGTTGCAATCCCCAAGTTGATGACGTTGCACCCCGATTGAATCAACACACCTTGCACATAATCCAAGATGATGTTGCCTGTGGGGCGTGTATCGCGTCCAATTACAACTGTTGGCACAGTGCCGCGCAAGTTCACTTCACCCGTATTGCGCCGTTCAAAAAGCCATGTGGCAAAGGCTTGTGTGTAGGTCGTGAGCGCGAGCGGCGTAAGGCTTTCGCCCACAATGCCGCGAATCCCCGAAATGCTGACCATGAGACTCATGTTTGAAACAGTGAGTTTTGTTGTTGGATTTGAAGATGCTTAATGTGCCGAGAGCCAATTTTCGCCAACGCCAATATCAATCACAATCGGCACTTCTTTAATGCCAACTTCTTTCGCCCCAAGAATCATCGCCGATTTGACAAGGTCGGAAAGAACTTCTTGTTCTTCAATCGGCATATCAAAGAGCAGTTCATCATGCACTTGCAAAATCATGCGAGAGCGAAGGTTGTGTTGAGAAATGTTGTGGTCGATGTGAATCATGGCGCGTTTGATGATGTCTGCCGCTGTGCCTTGAATGGGCGTGTTGATGGCGGCGCGTTCATTGGCGTTGCGAATTGAGTAATTCTTACTATGAATGTCAGGGAAGTAGCGTCGCCTTCCAGTGAGCGTTTCCACATAGCCCTGTGTTCGTGCCGATTCCAAGACGCGCTCGGTGTATTGAAAAATTTTCGGATACTTTTGCTTGTATTGCTCAATGAGCGATTTGGCTTCGCTTTGCGCAATGTCCAAGCGTTGTGCTAAGCCAAACGGCTGAATCCCATACAGCACGCCGAAGTTGACTTCCTTTGCTTTGCGGCGTTGCTCTTTGGAAACCTCATCGGTGCCGAAAATCACGCGAGCGGTGGCGCGATGAATATCCTCGCCGTTCTTGAACGCAGTGAGCATGGTTTCGTCGCCTGAAAGTTCAGCGGCAATGCGCAGTTCGATTTGCGAGTAATCAGCAGAAAGCAACTTGCGCGTGTGTTCGCTGGGAATAAAGGCTTTGCGAATTTGCCGACCAACTTCGGTGCGAATCGGAATGTTCTGCAAGTTCGGATTGGTCGAAGAAAGTCGCCCAGTTGCCGCAACGCTTTGATTAAATGAAGTATGCACGCGCCCCGTCTTTAGATTGACCATTGTTGGAAGCGCATCAACATAAGTCGACTTCAACTTCTGCAAACTGCGATACTCCAAAATTTTTGAAGCAATCGGAAACTCTTCCGAAAGTTCTTCCAAGACACGCACATCGGTGGAAAAGCCTGTTTTCGTGCGCTTCTTCGTCGGCAATCCCATTTTCTCGAACAGCACTTCGCCAAGTTGCTTTGGCGAATCAAGGTTGAACTCCAAGCCAACTTCTTTGTAAATCGCCTTTGCAACTTCGGCAAGTTCCGCTTCGAGCGTTTGAGAGATTTCTGAAAGAATCGTAGTATCAATTTTCACGCCTTCCCACTCCATTTTTCCCAAGATGGGCATGAGCGGCATCTCGATGTCAGTGAAAACGCGCTCCAAGACAGGCGATTCGGCAAGGTCTTGCGAAAGCCGATGTTTGAGTTGAAGCGTTACATCGGCATCTTGACAGGCATATTCCGAGAGCCGCTCAATCGGCACATCTTTGATGGAAATTTGATTGCGCCCTGTGCCGATAAGGTCGGTAAATTCAATCAAGCGATACTTCAAATAGCGCGCCGCCATGTCGCTCATGTTGTGCGAATCATCAGGGTTCAGCACGTAATTCGCAAGCATGGTGTCAAACGAAATTGGCGAAACATCAATCCCATACTGTTTCAAAACGAGATAATCGAACTTGAAATTCTGACCGATTTTTTTTTGAGCAGGATTTTCAAGAATCGGCTTCAATGCAGAAATGACAGTTGCACTCGGAAGGGAATCGGTGAAATAGATGCAAAAGGCTTCGTGCGGACGAATCGCAAGCGAAACGCAAACAAGTTCAGCGTTGAAAACATCGAGACTGGTGGTTTCAGTGTCAATGGAAAATTCATCAGCCTTGCGCAGTTCTGAAAGAAGTGCCTCAAAGGCTTCAGGCGTTGTAATGGTGTGATACTTTCCAAGCGTATGCGGATAAGTAAGCGAAACACCTTCTCCGATGTTTGCGCCGAAGTTGAAGGAAAGGTCGTCGTCAGTATCAGGCGCGTCAGCAAGCGTGACAGGTTGTTGTGCTTTGAGTTTAGAGAGAAATTGTTTCATCTGTAATTCTTCAAGCACAGGCGTTAGCGCGTCAAGGTTGGCAGGTTTGATACGCAAATCGTCTAATGAAAAGTTGAGTGGCACATCGGTTTTAATGGTAACAAGGAACTTAGCGACTTTCAGGTGCTCTTTGGCGTCGAGCAGGTTTTGCTTCAATTTGTATTTGGTGATGCGGCTGATGTTGTTGTAAAGGTTTTCTATCGAGCCGTATTCGTTGATGAGTTGTGCGGCAGTTTTCGGTCCAATGCCATCAACGCCCGGAATGTTATCCGATGTATCGCCCATCAAGGTAAGCATATCAATGAACTGTTCAGGAGTCACGCCATAGCGTTCTTTGATTTCAAGTTTGCTAAGGCGTTCAAATTTCTCATCATCTTTTGACGGTTTGAGAATCTGCACAGTATCGCTAACCAGTTGAGAGAAATCTTTATCAGGCGTAACAATGAAGACTTGGCACATGCTTTCATAGCGTTTGGCAAGTGTGCCGATAATATCATCGGCTTCGTAGCCCGGCAGTTTGAGAAGCGCAACACCGTAGCCTTCAATGAGTTTGTAGATGATGTCGAGCTGTTGAACAAGGTCTTCAGGCGGTTCAGGGCGATTGGCTTTGTAAAGCACGTAAGCATCATGGCGAAAGGTTTTCTCCTTTGTATCGGTCGCAACAGCAAGGTAATCAGGTTTGTATTGCTCAATAATGCCGTGCAAGGTTTTGATAAACCCATAGATTGCGCCCGTTGGCACGCCCGATTTTGAAGTGAGTTTTTGCGAAAGAAAGGCATAGTAGGCGCGATAAATCAGTGCCATTGCATCAAGCAGAAACAGCGTCGGCTTTTGGGCGTCGTTTGTTGGCATGGCTTAGGTTAGGTGTGTTTGAACGGAAAATAAACATTTGTAGATTCCTGACAACGCTATCAACAAAATCAACGCCGCAATGAATCAACCTACCGAAGTCGTTTCAAGCATATCTGAAAGCCGCACCTTCAAACGCGAACTTGGCTTACGCTCATCGACAATGATTGTGATGGGTTCAATGATTGGGTCAGGGATTTTTATTGTGAGTGCCGATATTGCCCGCACGGTCGGTTCGCCCGGAATGCTTCTTGTGGTGTGGGCAATTACAGGGGTTATTACGCTGATTGCCGCGCTCTCATATGGCGAACTTGCCGCAATGGTGCCCGAAGCCGGCGGACAGTATGTCTATCTGCGCGAAGCCTATAACCCACTCATCGGATTTCTTTACGGTTGGACGCTCTTTCTTGTCATTCAAACAGGCACGATTGCCGCAGTTGCCGTCGCCTTTGCAAAATTCACAGCGATTTTCATTCCGATATTAAGCGAAAAAAACATTCTCTTCTCGCTTGGCAAGTTCAACATTTCCGCCGCACAACTGTTTGCAATTCTCTCGCTGGTTGTGCTAACGCTCATTAATGCGCGTGGCGTTAAAGAAGGCAAACTCATTCAAGACATCTTCACCTTTTCAAAAATTATCGCGCTCTTTGGCTTGATTGCGATTGGCTTAACGGTAGGTGCAAACGAAACCGCCTTAAAGGCAAATTTCGGGGAAGCGTTTTGGCAAAGTGCTTGGACGAAAGTCGCCGATGGAAAAATCATTTCCGTTGAACCGTTATCGGGCTTGGACGTGCTGATAGCAGTGGGCGTAGCGATGGTCGGCTCAATTTTTTCGAGCGATGCGTGGAACAACATCACCTTCACGGCAGGCGAAGTGATTAATCCAAAACGCAACATTCCGCTCTCGCTTGCACTTGGCACGGGCGCAGTAACGCTCATCTATCTGCTTGCAAACGTAAGTTATCTTGTTGTATTGCCACTTCAAGGAACGCCTGACGGCACCAATGCACTCGCACGCGGAATCCAATTCGCCGAACTTGACCGCGTCGGCACTGCGGCAATGAGCGTGGTGTTTGGCGACATGGCACTCTACCTCATGGCGGCACTGATTATGATTTCTACCTTCGGCTGTAACAACGGCTTGATTCTGGCAGGCGCAAGAGTGTATTATGCCATGAGCAACGATGGACTTTTCTTCAAAAAGGCAGGCGAACTGAGCGAAAAATCTGTTCCCGCATTTGCGCTAATGATTCAATGCGTGTGGGCAAGTCTGCTTTGTTTATCTGGCTCTTACGGCGATTTGCTTGACTATGTCGTCTTTGCGGTGTTGCTCTTCTACATTCTGACCATTGCAGGTATTTTCATTCTGCGTAAAACGAAGCCTGATGTTGAGCGTCCCTACAAAGCCTTTGGCTACCCGGTGTTGCCTATGCTTTATATCGTGTTAGCGGCGGCAATTTGCATTGACTTGCTCATCTTTAAGCCGAATTACACGTATCCCGGACTGTTTATCGTATTGCTTGGCGTGCCTGTTTATTTTTTGTGGAAAA
>Ga0308411_10000078_pt1 | contig 52868 bp, 48 predicted proteins | sample HotsprottomLayer_2_FD_203530 | JGI IMG/M metagenome (GOLD analysis project Ga0308411, IMG submission 203530) | Hot spring phototrophic mat microbial communities from Octopus Spring, Yellowstone National Park, Wyoming, United States -... | ecosystem: Environmental > Aquatic > Thermal springs >... | reverse complement strand
GACTGACCAGCTGCCGGGACGGACACCATGTCCTCGGTCGCCATCGTCTTTCCGTCTTGCAGCACCGCAGACCTTCCTCGCACCACGGCAGCCTTCCGGGACCATGCCGCCCCCCGCCCTGGTGCCCAGCGCCCCATCGTCTAGCGCGGGACCCCCCTCTTCTGCCAGTCCTAACGTGAACACGTTACGAAATTCGATTAAGGACCGTGGCACGCCCGCCCGTGGCGCTAGAACGAGAGGCCGTGGTCACGCGCCCACGCTGCGATCTCCGCCCTGAGCGACCGCCCTCCGTGGGCGGACCGGCGAAGCCCGGCGAGGAAGCGCGTGAAGGCCCCGAGATCAAGCCCGCGCACCATCGCCTTCACGGCGGGAACCGCACTCGCCGGCATCGAGACAGCCCGGATGCCGACGCCGAGCACGGCGAGCGCCTCGAGCGGCCGAGACGCCGCCTCGCCGCAGAGGCTTAAGGGAACGCTCGCCGCCGCGGCCGCGGCGGCGACCTCGGCGAGCAGGTCAAGCACAGGGGCGGAGAGGAAGTCGTAGCGTCCGGCGAGCCTCGGGTTGCCGCGATCGGCCGCGAACAGGAACTGGGTGAGGTCGTTCGAGCCGATCGAGAGGAAATCCGCCTCATCGAGCAAGGCGGGAAGCTGCCACACGAGCGCCGGCACCTCGAGCATCGCCCCAACAAGCACCTGTTCGGGCGCGCGCCCGGCGCGGCGGAGCTGGGCGGTCTCGGCGCGCAGGATCGCCTTGGCGGCACGGAACTCCTCCACCGTCGTGACCATCGGGAACATCACGCGCAGCGTCCGCCCGGCCGTGGCGCGGAGCAGCGCCCGAAGCTGGCGCCTCAGCATCGCCGGGCGGTCGAGCCCGATCCGCAGCGACCGCCAGCCGAGCGCGGGGTTCTCCTCCTCGCCGTGCGGGAAGCCCGGCAGAAGCTTGTCGCCGCCGAGGTCGATGGTGCGGAACAACACCGGCCGCGCACCGGCGGCCTCGACCACGCGGGCGTAGAACGCCTCCTCGGCGTCCGGATCGGGCAGGCCGCCCCGGGCAAGCCAGGCGATCTCGGTCCGGAACAGGCCGATCCCCTCGGCGCCGCAGGAGTCGAGCTGGGCGAGGTCGGCGGCGAGGCCGGCGTTCATCAGGACGCTCACGCGCACGCCGTCGGCGGTCATCGGCGGCAGCTTTGCGGTCTCCGCAAGAGCGGCGTGCCGGGCCGAGCGGGCGGCGAGCGCGGCCTCGTAGCCCGAGACGATCTCGCTCTCGGGGCGCAGGATCAGCCGCCCCTCCTCGGCGTCGAGCAGCACCGTCTCGCCCTCCTCGGCGCTGTCGACCGCGCCGCGGCAGCCCGCAAGCAGCGGCACCTCGAGCGCGCGGGCGATGATGGTCGCGTGCGCGGTGGGGCTTCCCTCCTCGAGCAGCAGGCCCGCAAGCCCGCGGCCGTGATAGTCGAGCAACTCCGCGGGGCCGAGACGTCGCGCGAGCAGGATGAAGCCCTGAGGCAGGCCCTCGGCGCGCGAGCCGCCGGCGAGATGGTCGATGAGCCTCCCGGCGGCGTCCTCGAGGTCGGCGAGCCGCTCGCGCAGATAGGCATCGCGCACGCGGCGCATCCGCGCGCGCAGCTCCGCAAGCTCGCGCTCGACCGCCGCCTCGGCCGTCAGCCCGGCCGCGACCGCGTCGCGGATCCGCGCGAGCCACCCGGCGTCGGCGGCGATCAGGCGATAGGCCTCGAACACCTCGCGCGTCTCGGCCGAGCCCGAGACGAGCCCGGCGCTGCCGGCGAGCAGGGTGTCGAGCCCCGCATGCATGGCGGCGACGGCCGCCTCGAGCCGCTCGCGCTCGGCCGCCGGGTCGGTCGCGAGCACGGCGGCGAGCGGCGGGCGGGCGCCGTGCCGCACGGCGGGGCCGAGGGCGATTCCGGGGGTGAGACCGACCCCTTCGAACACGCGCGGCAGGGTGCCGGCCAGAGCGCGCGGCACCTCGTCTCGGTCCCGCGGCGGGGGACGGAGGCCGAGCACGAGCTCGGCGAGAAGCATCGCGACCGTCTCGAGCGCCTCGACCTCAGGCTCCGTGTAGAGCCTTGCCTCGCGTGTCTGCACCGCAAGAACGCCGAGCACCCTGCCGGCGCGGAGCAAGGGCACGGCGAGCATCGAGGCGAAGGGCTCCTCGCCGGTCTCGGGCCGATAGGCGAAGGCGGGATGGTTCTGCGCGTCGGGAAGGTTGAGGGGGCGCGCCTCGGCCGCGACCGTGCCGACGATCCCCTCCCCGACCCTCAGCCGGGTCCGGTGGACCGCGTCCTGCCGCAGCCCCTCCGTGGCGACGAGCTCGAGGATCTCGCCCGGGCGCATCACGTAGATGGAGCAGACCTCGGCAGCGAGCTCGTCGGCGACGAGGCGCACGAGCGCGGCGAGCCGCGCCGCCGGCGCCTCGGCCTCGGCCATCACCGCCCGCAATCGGCTGAGCAGTCGTCGCGGCGCTGCCTCGTCCCTCGGCGCGGCGGCCACGGAGGTCGTTCAGTCCGCGGCCGCCGTCGCGGCGGCCGAGCTCCGCGCCATCAGGGCGGCGAGCGCCTGGTCGACGAGCTCGGCGATGATCTCTGCGGTTGGCTGCTCGCGGGTGACGAGGCCGACACTCTGCCCGGCCATCAGCGAGCCGTTCTCGACATCGCCCTCGATCACCGCGCGGCGCAGCGCGCCCGCCCAGAAATGCTCGATCGCGAGCTGCGCCTCCTCGCGGGTCAGCTCGCCAGCATTGTAGCGCCGCACCACCTCGGCCTGATGCGCCATGAAGCGCTCGGTTCCCTGGTTGACGAGGGCGCGCACCGGGATCACCGGAAAGCGCGGATCGAGCTGCACCGTGGGCAGGGCGTCGCGCGCGCTCGCGCGGATGTAGGCCTGCTTCAAGCGCGGATGGGCGATCGATTCGGTGGCGCAAACGAACCGCGTGCCGAGCTGCACCCCCGCCGCGCCCATCTCGAGGAAGGAGAGGATCGCCTCGCCCCGGCCGATGCCCCCCGCGACGAACACCGGAACCTCTGTCAGATGCGGCAGCACTTCCTGGGCGAGCACGGTCAGGCTGACAGGCCCGATATGCCCCCCCGCCTCCGAGCCTTCGATCACGAGCGCATCGGCCCCGGAGCGGACGAGCTTGCGCCCGAGCGACAGGGCGGGCGTGAAGCAGATCAGCTTCGCCCCGCCGTCTTTGACGCGCCGGATCGCGCCGCCGGGCGGCAACCCGCCCGCGAGCACGATATGGCTCACGCCATGGGCGAGACAGACGCCGATCAGCTCGTCGAGCTCGGGGTGCATGGTGATGAGGTTCACGCCGAAGGGCTTCGCGGTGAGCGCGCGGGTGGCGGCGATCTCGTCATCGAGCTGGCGGGGCGTCATCGAGCCGCAGGCGATCACGCCGAAGCCGCCTGCGTTGGAGATGGCGGAGACGAGGTTGCGCTCGCTGACCCAGCTCATCGCCCCGCCCATGATCGCGACCTCAGAGCCGAGGAACGCGGTTCCCCGGCGCCAGAGCGCGTCAAGCCGTGCGCGTGCCTCCGCCCGCGTCATCCGGCGGCGTCGAGGCCGTAGGCCGCGTGCAGGGCGCGCACCGCGAGCTCGGTGGCGTCCTCGCGGATCAGCACCGAGATCTTGATCTCGGAGGTGGTGATCACCTCGATGTTGATGCCGCGCGCGGCGAGAGCCCGGAACATGGTGTTGGCGACCCCGGCATGGCTGCGCATGCCGATGCCGACGACCGAGATCTTGGCCACGCCCGAATCGGCCGAAACCTCCGCGTAGCCGATCTCGCCCGACCGCGCCCTGAGCGTGTCTAGGGTGCGGGCGAGATCGGCCTTGCCGACGGTGAAGGTGAGATCGGTCGTGCCGTCGGCAGAGACGTTCTGCACGATCATGTCGACATTGACGTTGGCCTCGGCGAGCGGGCCGAACACCGCGGCCGCGATGCCCGGCCGGTCCGGCACGCGGCGAAGCGTCACCTTGGCCTCGTCGCGCGAATAGGCGATGCCGCTGACCAGTTCCTTCTCCACGATCTCGTCCTCATCGACCACGAGCGTGCCCGGCTTGTCCTCGAAGGAGGATAGCACCTGGACGCGCACACGTTCCTTCATCGCAAGCTCGACCGAGCGCGTCTGCAGCACCTTCGCGCCGAGCGAGGCCATCTCGAGCATCTCCTCGTAGGCGATCCGCTCGAGCTTGCGCGCCCGCGGCACGATCCGCGGGTCGGTCGTGTACACGCCGTCGACATCGGTGAAGATGTCGCAGCGGTCGGCCCCGAGGGCGGCCGCGAGCGCGACCGCGGAGAGGTCGGAGCCGCCGCGGCCGAGGGTGGTGATGCGGTTGTCGGGGCCGAGCCCCTGGAAGCCGGCCACCACCGGCACCTGCCCGGCCTGCATGCGGCGGATCAGTTCCCCGCCCTCGATCCGCTGCACTCTCGCCTTGCCGTGCGCCCCGTCGGTCGCCACCGGGATCTGCCAGCCCTGCCAGGAGCGGGCATCGACCCCGATCGCCTGCAGCGCAATCGCCGTCAGCCCCGAGGTGACCTGCTCGCCGGTCGCGACCACCGCGTCGTATTCCCGCGCGTCGTGCAGCGGCGACAGCGCCTGGCACCAGGCGACCAGCTGGTTCGTCACCCCGGCCATGGCGGAGACCACGACGGCCACTTCGTGGCCGGCATCGACCTCGCGCTTGACGCGCGCGGCGACGGTGCGGATTCGGTCGAGATCGGCGACGGAGGTGCCGCCGAACTTCATCACGAGACGAGCCATCGGGGAACACCGGGAAGGCTTGGCGCGTTGCGGGCGCCGAAGCGTGCGACACATAAAGGCCCGAGGGTATGGCGGCAATGGGGCGCGGCATGGCGCGTGGCGCGGGCGGCACGGTGGAGGCGGCGGAGGTGGCGCGGTTCGACGCGCTCGCCGCCCGCTGGTGGGACCCGGACGGGCCGATGCGGCCGCTGCACCGGATGAACCCGCTCAGGACGCGCTGGGTCATGGCACGGGCGGCGGAGGCCGGCATCGCCTGGCCGGGCGCGCGCGTGCTCGATGTCGGCTGCGGCGCTGGGCTCGCGGCCGAGGCCTTCGCCCGCGCCGGCGCCGAGGTGACCGGGATCGACGCCGCAGCGGAAGCGATCGCCGCCGCCCGCGCCCATGCCGCCGCGCAAGGTCTTGCCGTCACCTACCGGGTCGCGCCGCCTGAGACGCTGGTCGACGAGGGAGCGGTGTTCGACGTCGTCACCGCCCTCGAGGTGATCGAACACGTCGCCGACACCGGCGCCTTCCTCGCGGCGCTCGCCGCCCTCACCCGGCCCGGTGGTCTCGTCGCGCTCTCGACGATCAACCGAACCCTCCGCTCCTTCGCCCTCGCCAAGGTCGGGGCGGAGTATATCGCGCGGATCCTGCCGCGCGGCACGCATGACTGGCGGCGCTTCGTCACCCCGGCCGAACTCGGGCGCGAGCTTCGCGGGGCCGGGTTCCGCCCGGTGGCGACGGCGGGGATGACGCTCCGGCTTCCCTCCGCGGCCTGGGTCGAGACCCGCGACCTCTCGGTGAACTATCTGGCGGCGGCGATTCGGCTCTGAGGGGGCCGGGCGCTCGCGATTGCCTCTAGGCATATCCTCCTACTATTAGGTATAGTGTCCTCTGGCCGCCGCAGCAGCGCGGCGCACGCGCCGCGACGGCCGGATCGCGGCCGCTCGGCCCCCACACCACGGCGCCCGCGAGGATCAGCACAGCATGGCCCCTCACCCCACCGAACGGAACAAAAAGGGAACAAGTCCTTTGGGCGGATACGTGCTTCTCGAGGACGTCTCCTCCTCGGCCCATCGGCTCGGCCAGCGCACCGTCGCGCTTCTCCTCGTCGCCACACTGGTGCCGATCCTGCTCGCAGGCGCGGCGATCGCCTATCTGCGCGACGCCGCGGTCGAGGACGCGAAGACGCGCCTTCTGACCGTGCTCGAAGTGGCCGCCCGGCACGCAGAGAGCGTGCTCGAGCTCAACGGCGAGATCGCGCGCCTGCTCGCCGAGGACCTCGCCGACCCGGGCAGCGGCCGGAGCGTCGCCGAACGCGCCACCGACCCGGGCCTCGCCGCCCGGCTCGCGGCGATCGCAGACCGCCACGACGCGGTCGCCTCGGTGATGGTGACGGATGCCGCAGGGCTGGTGCTGATGCACTCGGCCGGGCTGCCCGCCGGGCCCGTGCGCCTCGACGGCGCAGACGGGCTCGCGCGCGCCCTTGCCGGCGAGCCGGGGCCGTTGCTGGTCCGCCCCTATTCCTGCCCGATCACCGGCACGATGCAGTTGTCCGTGGCAGTGGCCATCCCGGGGCCGGCAGGGCCGGCCGGAGCGGTGCTCGTTGCGACGCCTGCCGATTATCTCTCGCGCTTCTACGCCTCGGTTCGGCCCTTCCGGGACTTCCTCGTTACCTGGGTCGACGTCGACGGCTGGCAGCTCGCGGGTCGGGAGGACGCGACGGCGGGACGGCGGGCGATGAGCGACCCCTCCTGGATCGCCCAGGCGATCGCGCCCAGCGCGGACGCCGCGACCAGCCTCGTCCAGGAGGGGCCAGGGTCGAGCGCACGGCTCGTTCTCGTGCAGCGGCTCGCCCGCTGGCCGATCGCGGTCGTGGTCTCGGCCGACCGCAAGGAAGTCGCGTCCGGCAATGACAGCCTCGCCCTTGTCATTCTCGGCGTGCTGCTCGTCGCCTCCGGTGCCGTCTGGTGGCTCGCCCGGTCGCTGCGCAAAGGGGCGCTGGCGCATGCCGCCCTGATTGAGAGCCTCGGCGAGGCCGATGCCGCCCGACGCCAGGCGGAGGACCGGCTGCACCACGCGCAAAAGCTCGAGAGCGTCGGCATGCTCACCGGCGGCGTGGCGCACGACTTCAACAACCTGCTCTCGGTGCTGCTCGGCTGCACCGAGGCGCTCGCGCTGCGCTTCCGCGATGACCCCCGCGCGCGCGAGACCACGGATCTGATGCTGCGCACGATTGAGCGCGGCTCCAACCTCACCGGCCAGCTCCTGTCCTTCGCCCGCAAGCAGATGCTGTTCCCCGTCGCCTGCGACGTCGGCCGGCAGGTGGAGCGCTGCCGAACCCTGCTCGCCAAGGCGGCAGGAGAGGCCAACGAGCTTGTCCTCGACCTCTCGCCGGCGGCCCTGCCGGTGCGGGTCGATCCGACCCATCTCGACGCGTGCCTGATCAACCTCGTCTCGAACGCCCGCGACGGGATGCAGCGCCAGGGGCGGATCGTGGTGCGCACGCGCGCGCGCGCCATCACGCCGGCCGATGCGACCGAGGACCTGCCGGCGGGCGAGTACGCGGTGATCGATGTCGAGGACAATGGCTGCGGCATGGGGCCGGAGGTGATGGCGCGCGCCTTCGAGCCCTTCTTCACCACCAAGGAGCCGGGGCGCGGAACGGGCCTCGGGCTCTCGATGGTCTACGGCTTCGCCACCCAGTCAGGTGGCACGGCGCGGATCGAGAGCCGGATGGGCCGCGGCACACGCGTCTCGGTGTTCCTGCCGCTCTCGGCCGAGCAGGACCATGAACCGGCACCGATGCCGGAGGAGACGCCGGAGCACATCACCGCCCGGATCCTGCTCGTCGATGACGACGCCACCGTCCGGGGCGTTATGGCGGCAACCCTGCGCGACCTCGGCGCCCAGGTGGTGGAGTGCGGCGATGCTCGCTCGGCGCGCGACCATCTCGCCACCGGGGGCTTCGACATCATGGTCACCGACGTCGTCATGCCCGGCGACATGACCGGCCAGGAGCTCGCCCTCTGGGCCAAGCAGCAGCGGAGGAACCTGCCCGTGCTGATGATCTCTGGCTTCGTCGGCGGGGAGATGAACCCGGCTCTGACGCTGATGGAGGACATCGCCTTCCTGCCGAAGCCGATCACGCGGAGCGAGCTCGCCCGCTCGATCGCCGGGCTGCTCGCCGCCGCGCGACAGAAGGCACAGGGGTGAGCGCGCCGCGGCTGGGCGCGGCCGCAGCGGCGCGGGCTCAGCCGTCCGCCGGCTTCACCCAGGGGATGGTCTCGAAGCGTATCCCGTCTTCCCTGAGCGCCTCGGCCTCCTCCGGGGTCGCCTCACCGTAGATCCCGCGCGGTTCCGCCTCGCCCTCGTGAATACGCCGCGCTTCTTCGGCGAACCGGGGGCCGACATAGTCGCAGTTGCGCTCGATCTCGGCGCGAAGACGCTGCAACATCGCCACTATCTCGGCGGGCATCGGCCCGGCGGCCGCCTTCGCCGCCGCCGCTTGAGCCGGCTGGCCGCGCCCCGGATCGGCCTCCGTGCTGCCCCTGCCCTTCGCGCCGGAGCCGATCGCCGGCGTCATCAGCGCCCGCTCGACACGCCTCGAACCGCAGCTCGGGCACTCGACAAGCCCGCGCGCGGCCATCCTCTCGAAGGTGGCACTGTCCTTGAACCAGCCGTCGAATGTGTGGCCTTCGTGGCAGCGAAGAGTGTAGTGGATCATCCGTTCCCTCGTGCGACGGCCGGGACCCGCCCTGCGCGCCGGCGATGACTGGATGATGGCATCCCTGGCACTCTGCGCAAGGGAGTGCCAACACACGGTGAAGATCAGCCGACGCCGAGGAGGGCGTCGAGCCGGCCGGCACGGTCGAGCGCGGCGAGGTCGTCATAGCCGCCGAGCGGCTTGCCATCGACGAAGACCTGCGGAACAGTCGTCCTGCCGCCCGAGCGTGTGATCGCCTCGGCGCGCGCCGCCGAACCGGACGGAGCGTCGATCTCGCGGAACGGCACCCCCTTCTTCGCGAGCAGGGCCTTCGCCGCAGCGCAATAGGGGCACCAGGCGGTGGTGTAGATCTCGATCTCAGCCATTGCCCGGGACGTCGCCCGCCGTGTCCGCCGCGTCAAGGGCCTCGTCAGGCTTGGGCGCCGGCGTGCGCGCCACGGTCAGCACGTCAACCGCCGAGGCACCGGCGGCGAGCAGCGCCTCCGAGCAGGCATTGGCCGTCGCGCCTGAGGTCAGAACGTCATCGATCAGAAGCACGCGGGCCCCGCCCAGCCTCCCGGCGAAGCGCGCCGACACGGCGATCGCCCCCGCAAGCGCCCGGCGTCGCGCTCCCGCCGAGAGATCGGCGAGCGGGGCGGTCCGCCGCGTGCGGCGAAGCAGCGCCGGCGCGACCGGCTTGCCCGTGATCGACCCGAGCGCATGGGCGAGCAGGGCGGCCTGGTTGTAGCGCCGGCTGATCAGCCGCAGCCGGTGCAGAGGCACGGGCGCGATCACGTCCGCCTCGGCGAGGAGGGCCGCTCCGGCCGACGCCATCGCTCGGGCGAAGGCGGGGGCGAGCTCGGTCCGGTCGCCATACTTGAACGCGAGCAGCAGCGGCTTCGACGCCTCGTCGTAGACCCAAGCCGCCCGCGCGCGCTCAAAGGACGGCGGATACTCGAGGCAGGAGGCGCACAGCCCCGCCTCAACGGCTTCGGCCGAATGGCCGAAAGGCAGGCCGCAGCAGCGGCAGTGCGGCGGGCCGATGCGGCGGAGCCGAGGAAAGCAGGACGGGCACAGGAGCCCCTGCTCGGCCACGGGCTCGCTGCAGGCGAAACAGGCGGGCGGCACGAGCACATCCGCCGCCCGGCGCAGAAGCCCCCCCGCGAGCCGGGCGAGCGGCGACCGCGGCTCAGCCGAAGCCGGCATCGCCATCGCGCGCGATCTCCTTCACAAGATCGATCTCCCAGGAGAGGTAGGCGCGCATCGCCTCCTCCACACCCGTGTTCCGGTCATAGGGGCGGAGATAGGTGTCGATGCAGGCCTCGTCGGGCGGGTTCGTGCGGTCGGCTGCGAGCGGGAGACCGGCCGCCGCCCAGGCCGCGACACCCCCCTCGAGGACGCCGACGCGGGCCGCCGTCAGCTCCTCAAGCTCCTCGACCGCAAGCGCGGCAAGGCGATTGCCGTCGGGCGAAGTCACGGCGACAAGCCCCTGGTCGGGAAGCCGCCCCGCAAGCGCATCGAGCCGTGTGCGCACGCCCCAGAGAGCGCCCGGGATGTGGCCCTCTCGGAAGGCGATCGAACGGGCGAGATCGACCACCCTCCCCGCCCCGGCCTCGAGCGCCGCCTTGACCGAGCGCAGCGGCAGGGTCTCGACCTCGGGCAGGGCCACCTCCGGCTGCCAGGGCCCGCTCTCGAGCGGACCCTCGAGCCCTCCCTCAAGAACATGGATGTCGCGATGGCCCATCTGCGCGAGCCACTGTGCCGTCATCCGCGCCCGCACGCCGGTGTCGTCGACGAGAACGATCCGCGCGTTTCGCACCGCGATCCAGGAATCGGTCGCCTGCACGAGCTGGCCGCCCGGGGCGCTCCGGCTGCCCGGGAGGTGGCCCGCCTCGTACTCCCTCGGGTCGCGCACATCGAGAAGGTAGAGCGTGCGCGTGCCGTCCTGTTGCCAGGCGGCCAGCGTGTCGCGGTTGATAAGCCCCACGCCGTGCCGGCGCCGAAGCGCCTCGGCGCGGGCCAGAGCCTGCTCGAGCTCCGGCGGCGTTCCTTCGCGGTAACGCGCTGTCGCGCCGCGGGCGCAGGCAAGCCCCGCGAGCTCCCAGCCCATTGTGCCGTTGCGCAGCGCCACCACTCGGTTCGGGATGCCGAAGCGACGCAGGCTCTCGGCGCCGAGAATCGAGCGCGTGCGGCCGGCGCAGTTGACGACGACCAGCGTCTCGGGGTCGGGAGCGAGCGCGGCGATCCGGTAGGCGAGCTCGCCGCCCGGGACGTTGATCCCGCCGGGGATCGACATCCGGGTGAACTCCTCGAACGGGCGGCTGTCGAGGATCAGGAGCCGCTCGCCGCGGTCGATCAGCGCCTTGAGCTCAAGCGCGTCGATGCTCTCGGTGCCGTAGTGGTGCTCGACCCACTCGCCGAACGCCTTCGACGGCACGTTGACGCCCGAGAACAGCACATAGCCGGCCCGCTCCCAGGCCGGCGTTCCGCCCTCGAGCACCGAGACGTCGGCGAAGCCCATCGCTTCGAGCTCCGCGGCGGCACGCTCGGCGAGGCCGCGCCCGTCGTCGGTCACGACGATGCGCGCGCGCGGGTTCGGCACGAGAGCGCGCGCGATCAGCGGCAGGCGCGACAGCGGCAGAGGCGAGGCCCAGAAGAGATGGCCCGAGCCGAACTCTCCCTCCTCCCGCGCGTCGAGGATCGCGAGCTCGCGCCCGTCGCGGATCGCGGCCTTGAGCGCCGCCGGCGTGATCCGGCGCATCAGGCGGGCCGGTTCACCGTGGGCCTCATGAAGGTGGCGTTGTAGGGCGTCGCCTGCCCCGTGGCCGGGTCATAAGCCATGCGCTGATCGAGCCGCTCGAGCGCGAGCCCGTACATGTGCAGGTGGCGGGTCGGCACCGTGCCCGTTGTGTGGATCGAGTGGATGTCCTCGGGCATGAGCGCGATGCCCGTGCCCGGCCGGACCACGACCTCGCGCACCACCTCGAGGCCGCGCTCGGTCCGGGCGTAAACCTTGTTCAGCTCCTCGCCCTCGACCGCGACCACCACGGCCCAGGTGGTGTGGTCATGCGGCTTCGTCTCGTTGCCCGGGTTGAGAGCGTTGAGGTAGAGGGCGAAGCGCCCGTCCGGATCCTCGTGCAGGAGATAGCGCCGGCTTCCCTTCTCGCCCTCGGGCGGCGGCGGGAATTCGGTGGACGGAAACAGATGCGCCTCTGCGGCGAGCGCCTCGAGCTCCGCCATGATCGCGGCGAGCGACTCGCGCGTCACGCCGAGGCGCGCCTCGATGCCGCGCACGCGCTCCACTGTCGCCGCGACCGCGGCTGCGCGCGCGGCAAGGATCGTCGTGTCGTTCATTCCTCTTCTCTCCCCTGGCTCCGGTCATCGGGCATCCTGCCCCTGCTTGGCGTCGGCGGGCAACCGGCCCACATGCCGGGTATGAACACGGTGATGGAGGTGTTCGACCGGAAGCTGCACCGGAAGCGGCGCGAGCGCGCCGCCCGGCTCGTCGCGTCGGCCGAGCCGATCCTCGCCGAGACGGCCGCCCGGCTCGCCGACCGGCTCGACGACACCACCCGTCGCTTCACCCGGGCGCTCGATCTCGGCGGCCGGCACGGGCTGATGGCGCGCCTGCTCCGCGCCCGCGGCATCCCCTTCGTCGCCTCGGCCGATCCCGCCCCGGCAATGGCGCGGCGTGCCGCGGCCTCGTGTGGGCTTGCGGTCGCGGCCGACGAGGAGGCGCTGCCCTTCGCCCCGGGCTCGTTCGACCTCGTGGTGTCGAATCTCTCGCTTCACTGGGTGAACGACCTCCCCGGCGCGCTTCTGCAGATACGGCAGGCACTCGAACCCGATGGGCTGTTCCTCGCGACCCTGTGGGCTTTGGGCACGCTCGCTCCAGTGCGAGAGGCCTTCCTCGCGGCCGAAGCCGAGGTGACGGGCGGCGCCTCGCCCCGCGTCTCCCCCTTCGCCGACCTCCGCGATTGCGCCGCACTCCTGCAGCGTGCGGGCTTCGCCCTGCCGGTCGCCGACGTTGAGACGATCACGGTCGAGTATCGCGACCCGTTCGCCCTGTTCGCCGACCTGCGGGCTCTCGGCGAGACCAATGCCGTGGCCGCGCTGAACCGCACCCCGCTTCGGCGTGCCGTGCTCGGCCGCGCCGTTGCGCGTCTGGCGGAAGGCGCGCGCGGCGGCGTGATCGCCATCCCCTTCGTCGTCGCGACGCTCACCGGCTGGGCGCCACATGCGAGCCAGCCGAAGCCACTCGCCCCGGGCAGCGCGCGGCTCCGGCTCGCCGACGCGCTCGGCACTGTCGAGCACGCTGCGGGGGAGGGTTCGGCTTGCGCCACCGCCGCCGCCGCGCTAGGCGATCGCCGTCAGGCGAAGAGGACATGAACCAGCTCGAGCGCGACGCGGGGTGTGGCACGGCCGAGGCACGCCGGATCGTGCTGCATGACCCCGAGGATTTCGAGGGGATGCGCCGCGCCGGCCGGCTCGCCGCCGCCACCCTCGACATGATCGCCCCGCATGTCCGCCCAGGGGTGAGCACGGCGGAGCTCGACCGGCTGTGCCATGACTTCATCACCGCCCATGGGGCGGTGCCCGCACCGCTCGGCTACCGGGGCTTCCCGAAGTCGATCTGCACCTCCGTCAACCATGTCGTCTGCCACGGCATCCCGGGCGAGCGCCGGCTCGAGGAGGGAGACATCATCAACATCGACGTCACCGTGATCCTCGATGGCTGGCACGGCGACACCTCGCGCATGTTCGCCGCCGGCGAGCCCTCGCGCGCAGCGAAGCGCTTGATGGACGTGACCTACGAGGCGATGTGGCGGGGCATACGCGCGATCCGCCCCGGGGCGAGGCTCGGCGACGTCGGCTTCGCGATCCAGAGCTATGTCGAGCGGCATCGCTTCTCCGTGGTGCGCGACTTCTGCGGCCACGGGCTCGGCCGGAACTTCCACGAGGCGCCGAACATCCTGCACTTCGGCCGCCCCGGCGAGGGGATCACGCTGCGCGAGGGGATGTTCTTCACCGTCGAGCCGATGGTCAACGCCGGCCGGCCGGAGGTGAAGATCCTTGACGACGGCTGGACCGCGGTGACGCGCGACCGGCGCCTCTCGGCGCAGTTCGAGCACTGCGTCGGCGTCACCGCCACAGGCGTCGAGGTGTTCACCCTCTCGGAGGCGGAACGGAAGGACCCGCGCTTCGCCCCGTTCGCGGCCTGAGGCCATGCCGCGGCGCAAGGGGGGCGTGGCGGGCGGCGACCTGTTCGAAGCCGCGGCAGCGCCCCCACAGAAGGGGCGAAGCGAGCCCGGCCATCTCGACCACCGCCGGCGCATGCGCGAGCGGCTCTTCACCGCCGGCCCCGACGCTCTTGCCGACTACGAGCTGCTTGAAATGGTGCTCTATGCCGTGCCGCGGGTGGACACCAAGCCGCTCGCGAAGGCGCTGATCGCCCGGTTCGGCAGTTTCGCCGCCGCAATCGCCGCGCCGCGAAGCGAGCTTCTCGCCGTTGACGGCATGGGCGATGCGGCGGTGGCGGCGCTCAAGGTCGTCCAGGCGGCGAGCCTGCGCCTTCTGAAGGCCGAGCTCACGGAGCGGCCGGTCCTGTCCTCCTGGGACCGGCTGCTCGACTATCTCCACGCCTCACTTGCGCGCGAGCCGGTGGAGCAGGTTCGGGCGCTCTTCCTCGACAGCCGCAACCGGCTGATCGCCGACGAGCAGCAGGGGCGAGGGACGGTGAACCACACGCCGCTCTATCCGCGCGAGGTGCTCAAACGCGCGCTCGAGCTCAAGGCGGCGGCGCTGATCCTCGTGCACAACCACCCCTCCGGTGACCCCACGCCGAGCCGGGCCGACATTGAACTCACGCGCGAGCTGGCGTCGGCGGCGAAGGCGCTCGGCCTCGCACTGCATGACCATGTGATCGTCGGCATGGGGCGGTGGATGAGCTTCCGGCGCGAGGGGCTTCTCTAGCCGCTGTCGACCGGCACCTCGCGCCCGGGAGCCGCGGCCGCCCCGATCAGCCCCGGCGCACACCGTCGCCGGCCCCAGCTTTGCCGGGCACGGGCGCTCCGATCGTCGGCCTGGTCCCGCGCCGCTTTCGCCGCTCAGGGCAGTGTCCGCCGCCGCAGGATCAGGAGATCGGCGAGCACGTAGAGCAGGATCGCGGCCCCCGCGACCGAGATCATCACCGTCGGGTCAGGCGAGAGCCCGACATGGCGGGCCACGCCCGGCCAGCCCTCCCACAGCATCTTCAGCGAGACATAGACGATCAGCGCCAGACCGAGCCAGCTGATCCAGCGGTGCCGATCGAGCATCCGCGCAATATAGGAGGCCGCCACCCCCATCAGCACCACCGAGAGAAGCAGGCCGAAGGCCATGATGTAGGGGTGCTCCTTGGAGGCCGCGGCCACGGCGAGAACGTTGTCGAGGCTCATCGAGACGTCGGCGATGACGATCTGGTACATCGCCTGGGCGAAGGTCTTCGGCTGCGCGTTGAAGCCTTCCGCGGCATGCTTGCTCTCCGCCTCGCGCGCGCCGCGAAGCTCCTGGTACATCTTCCAGCAGACCCAGACGAGCAGGAGCCCGCCGACGAAGACGAGCTCGGTGATCTCGAGCAGCTGCGTCGTCATCAGGGCGAACAGGATGCGCAAGAGCGCGGCGGCGCCGATGCCGAGGATGATCGCGCGCCGGCGCTGTTCCGGCGGCAGGCCGGCGGCCGCCATGCCGACGACGACGGCATTGTCTCCCGCAAGCGCGATGTCGATGCCGATGACGGCAACAAGCGCCCAGATTTGGGAACCGGAGATCGAGAGGTCCATCACGCGCTGCCGTGTGCGAGGGCGGAACAGCCCGTCATAGCGGGCGATGGGCGGCGGCTTGTCAACCCTCGCCGGGCGGCGCACACACGCCGCGCAAGCCACGAGGACAGACGATGATCCCACGCTACAGCCGCCCGGAGATGGCAGCGATCTGGGAGCCCCGGAACCGCTACCGGATCTGGTTCGAGATCGAGGCCCTGGTGGCCGAACGGCAGGGCGAGCTTGGCCAGATCCCCCGCGAGGCAGCGCGGGCGATCCGCGAGAAGGGCGGCCCGCGGGTCGCGTCGATGACGGAAGCCGACCTCGCCCGGATCGACGCGATCGAGGCGGAGGTGCGGCATGACGTGATCGCCTTCCTCACCTGGCTCGGCGAGGGGATCGGGCCGGAGGCGCGGTTCCTGCACCAGGGGCTCACCTCCTCCGACGTGCTCGATACGACGCTTGCCGTTCAGTTCACCCAGGCGCTCGACCTGATCGACCGGGGGCTGGCGCGGCTTCTCGACGCGCTCAAGGCGCGCGCGCTCGAACATCGCCATACCGTGACGATCGGCAGAAGCCACGGCATCCACGCCGAGCCGACCTCGTTCGGGCTGAAGCTCGCCGGCCACTGGGCCGAGTTCGCGCGCGGGCGCGAGCGGCTCGCCGCGGCGCGGCGCGAGATCGGCACCTGCGCCATCTCCGGCGCCGTCGGCACCTTCGCCCATGTCGATCCCTCGATCGAGGCCTTCGTCGCTGCCCGCCTCGGCCTCGCGGTCGAGCCGGTCTCGACCCAGGTGATCCCGCGTGACCGGCATGCGATGGTCTTCGCCGTGCTTGCGGTGATCGCCGCCGGCATAGAGCGGCTCGCGATCGAGATCCGGCACCTGCAGCGGTCGGAGGTGCGCGAGGCGGAGGAATACTTCCACCCGGGCCAGAAGGGCTCCTCGGCGATGCCGCACAAGCGCAACCCGGTGCTGTCGGAGAACCTCACGGGGCTCGCGCGGCTCGTGCGGGGAATGGTGGTGCCGGCGCTCGAGAACGTCGCTCTCTGGCACGAGCGTGACATCTCGCACTCCTCGGTCGAGCGCGTGATCGCCCCGGATGCGACGATCGCTCTCGACTTCGCCCTGCAGCGTCTTGCCGGGATGATCGAGACGCTCGTGATCTATCCGGAGCGGATGGCGGCCAATCTCGAGGCGCTCGGCGGCGTGGTGCATTCGGGCGAGGTGCTGCTCGCGCTCACCCAGGCCGGGATGAGCCGCGAGGCGGCCTACGCCGCGGTCCAGCGCAATGCGATGGCGACCTGGGCCGCGCTCGGCACGGAGGGGGCGCGCACGTTCCGCGACCACCTGCTCGCCGACCCGGAGGTGACGGCGCATCTCGACGCCGCGGCGATCGACCGGGCGATGGACCCGAGGCTGCATCTGCGCCATGTCGATACCGTGCTCGCCCGCGTGTTCGGCGACGACGAGGAGCGCCCGGGCGACGTCGATGGCGGCTGAGGGGCCGGGCGGCAGCGCGGGAGAGCCCGGGCGCCCCTCTCGGCGGCCCCGACGGCGAGGGTGCGATCGTGCGGCTCGATATCGCCGCGAGTGCAGTCAGTCGGCCGGGCAGACGTGACACCGGCCTCCGGTGCGGCGAGCAGCGGTGAGGGGGCCGCGGCGACCGCGCCGGGCCGGCGACCGTCTCCCGACCGGACGCAGAGCCGGGCCAGCCGAGTCAGGCCTTCGGGCCTTCCGCCGCCACCTGCTGACGCGCGGTGGCGAGCGCCTCGTCATAGACGGCGCGCAGCTCGTCCATCGACGGCGCCTGACCGGCGGCGAGGAGGTCGGCCGCGACCTTCTCGAGAACGTCCTCGTGGCCGGGCTTCTTCAAGTCGGCCGTCACGACGCTCCGCGCATACTCCTCGGCCTCCGCCCCGCTCTTGCCGAGCCGCTGTGCCGCCCACAGGCCGAACAGGCGGTTGCGCCGCGCCTGGGCGCGGAACTCCTGCTCCTGATCCAGCTTGAACTTCGCCTCGAAGCCCTTCTCGCGCTCGGCGAAAGCGTCCGTGCTCATCGCACCTCCCCCGCGGCATGCGCCTTCCGTTCCGCGCCTCCTCTAGCAGAAGCCGGCGCGGTCTGCACCGTCGTCCTCAGGCGCTCCGATCGCGCCGCGGATGGCCGACTTGCGCGAGCGGCGGATCGGGGCGAGTGTTAGGGTATGATCGTGTCGTTCCGGCGGGCGCTTCTCGTTGCGCTGCTCTGCCCCTCGCTTGCCGAGGCGCAGCCGCCGCCCGGGCGCGGACAGGGCTACGGCCAGGCGATCCCGGGCCTGCCGCAGGGCCAGCCCTCGCCCCGGCCGGGCCAGGTGACGGTCGCCTTCACCGCGGCCGAGCAGGCGCGGATCAGCGCCTGGCTCGCCGCCAACGCCGGCTCGCTTCGCCCCCTCCCCCCAGGCATCGCCCGCAACGTCGCCCGCGGCAAGCCGCTGCCGCCGGGGATCGCCAAGCGCGCCGCTCCCGCCTCGCTGCTCGCCCAGCTCGTCGCCCGGCCGGGCTACGAGGTCCTGGTGGTGGGAACCACCGTGGTGCTCGCCCAGGCCGGCAGCCTGCTCGTGCACGACATCGTGCAGTCAACCCTGCGCTGAGCCCGCCCGGTCGAGCCGGCCGCGAGCGCCGTCTCCCGGCCGCGGCACCGCTGTGGCCGCAGGCGCGGGCGTGCTATATCGCGATGCGACAGAAGACCTCGCGCAGCGGGGAAGGGGTGTTTCCGACCATGGCGCGCCGCAGGCAGCTCTACGAAGGCAAGGCGAAGATCCTGTTCGAGGGGCCGGAACCGGGCACCCTCGTGCAGTATTTCAAGGACGATGCCACCGCCTTCAACGCCCAGAAAAAGGGGGTGATCACCGGCAAGGGCGTGCTGAACAACCGCATCAGCGAGTTCATCATGACCCGGCTTGCCGAAATCGGCGTGCCGACGCATTTCGTCCGGCGCCTGAACATGCGCGAGCAGCTGATCCGCGAAGTCGAGATCATCCCGCTCGAGGTGGTGGTTCGCAACGTCGCCGCAGGCAGCCTCTCCACCCGCCTCGGCATCCCCGAGGGCACGCCGCTGCCGCGCTCGATCGTCGAGTACTACTACAAGAACGACCAGCTCGGTGACCCGATGGTGGCCGAGGAGCATATCACCGCCTTCGGCTGGGCCTCGGTCCAGGACCTCGACGACATCATGGCGCTGTCGCTTCGGGTGAACGACTTCCTCACCGGCCTCTTCCTCGGCGTCGGCATCCGGCTCGTCGACTTCAAGCTCGAGTTCGGCCGGCTGTGGGAGAACGACGAGATGCGGATCGTGCTCGCCGACGAGATCTCCCCCGATTCTTGCCGGCTGTGGGATATCAAGACGAACGAGAAGCTCGACAAGGACCGGTTTCGCCGCGACCTCGGCAAGGTCGAGGAGGCTTACCAGGAGGTGGCGCGGCGGTTGGGGATCCTGCCCGAGGCGGGGATGCGCGACCTCAAGGGCCCGGAGACGATGCAGTGACGCGCCCCGCCCCTGGGAGTGCCTCGCGGTGACGAAGGCGCGCGTGACGGTCATGCCCAAATCGGGCGTTCTCGACCCAGAGGGGCGGGCGATCGCGCACGCCCTCGGAACGCTCGGCTTCACAGGGGTCGAGGAGGTTCGGGCGGGCAAGGTGATCGAGCTGACGCTCGCCGAGGCAGACCCGGCGAAGGCTCGGGCCACCGCCGAGGAGATGGCGCGGAAGCTGCTCGCCAACAGCGTCATCGAAAGCTTCCGCGTCGAGCTCGTCTGAAGGGCGGCGGTGGCCAAGGCCTCGATCCTCGTCTTCCTGGTGCTCACCGTCGTGATCGCGCTCGCGCTGCGCCGGCGCGAGGCGGAGAGGCTCCGCGCGGGGGGCTTCGTCGCCCGCAAGCGGGCGGCTATTCGCCTGTGGTTCGATGCGGCGGCGCTCGCCGTCGGCGCGACGCTCGTGACGCTCGCCGCGATGCACTGGCTGAGGCTCGGCACCTGGTGGTGAGCCCGCGAATCGGACGCTCCGAGGCGAGCCGCTCGCCGCTTGCGCCCGCTCCGGGCGCCGCGGAGGGGGGCGGCGCGTCATGAGCGCTCTCCGCGCCGGCATCGTCGTGTTCCCCGGAACGAACCGCGAGCGCGACATGGCGATCGCGCTCGAGCGCGCCACGGGCCGCCGCCCCGCGATGCTCTGGCACCGCGACGCCGCGCTTCCGCCCGGGCTTGACCTCGTGGTTCTGCCGGGCGGGTTCAGCTATGGCGACTATCTGCGCTGCGGCGCGATCGCCGCACGCTCCCCGATCATGCGCGCGGTGGCCGACCATGCCGCGCGCGGCGGCCTGATCTTGGGCGTCTGCAACGGCTTCCAGATCCTCTGCGAGGCCGGGCTGCTCCCCGGCGCGCTGCTGCGCAACGCCACGTTGCGCTTCCTCGCGATGGACTGCCTGATGCGGGTCGAGCGCACCGACACGCCCTTTACCGCCCGCTACGCCCCGGGCGCGATCATCCGCGCCCCGCTCGCCCATGGCGACGGCAACTACGTCGCCGATGAGCCGGTGCTCGACCGGCTCGAGGGGGAGGGTCTGGTCGCGTTCCGCTATGTCAACGAAGCCGGCGAGGCGTTGCCGGCGGCGGCGCCGAACGGGGCGGCGCGCAATATCGCCGGGATCTTCTCCGAGAACCGCCGCATCCTCGGGCTGATGCCGCATCCTGAGGATCTCGTCGATCCGCTGATGGGCGGAACCGACGGCTTGGCCCTGTTCGAGAGCCTCGCCGAGGCGGCGTGAGCCGATGGGCGGAGAGCGCCGCGACATCGCCGCCGACGTCCCGAGGCCGCGCCCGGGGCTTGCCCGCAGCGGCGCTTCCTGCTTGCGCGATCGGGCGGCGCCCTGGCCGACGTCTCGCGTGACGGAAGCGCCTCCGGTGCAGCCTGATCTCGATCCCCTTCCGTTCCGATCAGCGTTGCCCCGCGCGCCGCGGCTCGGGCCCGCGCGAGGCTGAGATGCGACGGAAGCCCACGCTCCGGCGCCATCGACGCACCAAGATCGTCGCCACCCTCGGCCCCGCCTCCTCGACACCGGAGGTGATCGAGGCGCTGTTCCTCGCCGGCGCCGACGTGTTCCGGCTGAACTTCAGCCATGGCACGCATGAGGAGCATCTCGCGCGTCTCACTGCGATCCGCGCGATCGAGAAGCGTGCGGGGCGGCCGATTGGCGTGCTCGCCGACCTGCAGGGGCCGAAGCTCCGCGTCGGCACCTTCGGCGGCGGCCGCGTCCAGCTCCAGACCGGCCAGACCTTCCGCCTCGACCTCTCCCCCGTGCCGGGGGATCGCACCCGGGTTGCGCTGCCGCACCCAGAGATCATCGCCGCCGCGCGCATCGGTTCCACCCTCCTGATCGACGACGGCAAGGTGCGGCTGCGTGTGACGCGCGTGCGCCCCGATCATCTCGAGACCGAAGTGGTCGTCGGCGGCCAGGTGTCCGACCGCAAGGGCGTGAACGTGCCCGACATCGCCCTGCCGATCCCGGCGCTGACCGAGAAGGACCGGCGCGACCTCGCCTTCGCGCTCGAGCACGGCATCGAGTATGTCGGCCTCTCCTTCGTGCAGAAGCCGCAGGACGTCGCGGAGGCGAAGCGGCTCGTCGACGGCCGCGCCTGGATCATGGCGAAGCTCGAGAAGCCCTCGGCGCTCGAGGCGCTCGACGAGATCGTCGCGCTCGCCGACTGCGTGATGGTCGCGCGCGGCGATCTCGGCGTCGAGCTGCCGCCCGAGGCGGTGCCGCTTGCCCAGAAGCGGATCGTCAAGGCCTGCCGTCGCGCGGGCAAGCCGGTGGTGGTGGCGACACAGATGCTCGAGAGCATGATCTCGGCGCCCACCCCGACGCGCGCCGAGGCCTCCGACGTCGCGACCGCCGTGTTCGACGGGGCGGATGCGGTGATGCTCTCGGCCGAGAGCGCCGCCGGCGCCTTCCCGCGCGAGGCGGTGGCAATGATGGACCGGATCGTCGCCCGCGTGGAGGCTGACCCGACCTGGCGCGAGATCGTCGAGGCGACGCGCAACCCGCCCGAGCGCTCGACGGCCGATGCGATCGCCGCTGCCGCACGCCAGGTCGCCGCGACGATCGGGGCGAAGGCGATTGCGACCTTCACGATGAGCGGTGCGACCGCCCTGCGCATGGGGCGCGAGCGGCCCGAGGCGCCGATCCTCGGGCTCACGCCGCGGATCGAGACGGCACGGCGGCTCACCGTCGTCTGGGGCGTGCACCCCGTGGTGACCGCGGATGTCCATTCCATGACCGAGACGGTCTCGAAGAGCCTCCGCATCGCCGGCCAGGAGGGGTTCCTGCGGCAGGGGGAGGAGCTCGTCGTGGTCGCGGGCGTGCCCTTCGGCGCCTCGGGAAGCACGAACGCCCTGCGCGTCGCCGTCATGCCCTGAGCGGTTGCTCCCCCACACCCGCGGCCGCCACCCCGAAAGGGCCGCCCGCCCCCCGCCTCCGGCCCGTTCGCGTCTTCCAACGCTCTTGCCGCGGGGGCGCCTCTCCCACATGCTCTGGCCCGACACTGGCTTCCGCCGCCGGAAGCCAGAATTGCAACGCCGCCGCGCCAAGGCGGCGAAGGAGGGGGACGCCATGCGCACGCCATTCGCCCGACGCTCGATCCTGATCGCCGCCGCCGCGCCGCTCGCCGCGCCTTGGGTGTCGCGCGCCCAATCGCTGAAGAGCGAGTACAAGCTCTCGGTCGTCGGCAACCGGCCGATCCCGCTCTCCGCCAGCGCCTTCGAGTGGGCCGAGCTCGTCACCTAGCGCACCGGCGGGCGGATCAACGTCAAGGTCTATCCGGGCAGCCAGCTCGTCGGCGGCGACCAGACGCGCGAGCTCGTGGCGATGCGCCAGGGCGTGATCGACTTCTGCGTCTCCTCCACCATCAACCTCTCGCCGCAGATCCGCGAGATGAACCTCTTTTCGCTGCCGTTTCTGATGCCCGGGCCTGCCGCCTTCGATGCGCTGATCAACGGCGAGGTCGGGAGGGACCTGTTCCGCGTGCTCGCCACCCGGGATGTCGTGCCGCTTGCGTGGGGCGAGAACGGCTTCCGCGAGCTCTCCAACAGCAAGCGGCCGATCCGTCGCCCGGCCGACCTGCGGGGGATGAAGATCCGTTTCGCGGCCGGGGCGATCTTCAGCGACATCTACACCCAGCTCGGCGCCAACCCGGTGCAGATGTCCTTCGCCGACCTCCAGCCCGCGCTCTCGACCGGCGCGGTCGATGGGCAGGAGAACCCGATCAACCTGTTCCTCGCCTTCCGCATGGACACGCTTGCCCAGAAGCACCTGACGATCTGGAACTACGTCGCGGACGCGGGGATCTTCCACGTCGCGAAGCCCGTGTGGGACAGCTTCAGCCGGGCGGACCAGGAGATCGTCGCCGAGAGCGCCCGCGAGGCGGCAAAGCGTCAGATCGCCGCCGCGCGCAAGGGGCTCGGCTTCGACGGCGATCGTTCCTCGCTCGACGAGCTCGCCCGCCGGGGTGTCGAGGTCGTCGCACTGACGCTCGAGGAGAAGCGCGCCTTCGCCGAGGCGACGAAGCCCGTGTTCGACAAGTGGGCGGCGCAGGTGGGCGCCGAGCTCGCGCGCAAGGCGCAGGCCGCCGTCGCCGCGAGCGCGTGACCGCGCGCCGCCTCCCCCGCACGGCTCGCTCGGTGCGCCTCGGGTGGCGGTGAGCGAGCCCCCCGAGCGGCAGCCCGGGCTCAAGCTCGGCGAAGCCCCGCCGCGGCTGCCGGTCACGCTCGAAGGGGCGGCGGTGGCTCTCCTGATGGCGGTGCTCGCCGCCATCACCTTCGCCAACGTGCTCGTTCGCTACTTCACCGAACGCTCCTTCGCCTTCACCGAGGAATACTCGGTGGCGCTGATGGTGGTGCTCACCCTGCTCGGCGCCTCGGCCGCGTTCGCCGCCGACCGGCACATCCGCATGACCTATTTCGTCGAGAAGCTCCGGCCCGCCGTGCAGCGCCGAATCGAGCTCGTGGTGCTCGGCGCCTCGCTTCTGCTCTTTTCGCTCGTGACGTGGTACGGCGCGCGGCTTGCCTGGGACGAGTACCGCTTCGAGGTCCTCTCTCCCGGGCTCGGCGTGCCGCAGTGGCAGTATACGGTCACGCTGCCGGTGATCGCCGCGCTGATCTCTCTGCGAATCCTCGGGCGGCTCGTGCGGGTGGCACGGGCAAGGCGAAGCATCTGAGCCGGCCGACCCGGCATGGCCCTCGAAGGCTCGCTGATCCTGCTCGGCCTGTTCTTCGGGATGCTGCTCCTCGGCGTCCCGGTCGCCGTCTCGCTCGGGCTTTCGGGCACGGTAGTGCTGCTCGTCGAGGCTTTGGGCATCATGGCCCTGCCGACGAACATCTGGACCGGGATCGCGAAGTATCCCCTGCTCGCGCTCCCGATGTTCGTGCTCGCAGGCATGGTGTTCGAGAAGTCCGGCGTGGCCGAACGGCTCGTGCGCTTCGCTGCGGCGCTGATCGGCGCGCGGCATGGCGGGCTCGGCCTCGTCGCGATCCTCGTCTGCATGCTGCTCGGCGGGATCTCCGGCTCAGGTGCCGCTGATGCGGCCGCCGTCGCCTCCGTGATGCTGCCCTCGATGCTGAAGCAGGGTTACCCGCGCCCCTATTGCGCGAGCGTGATCGCGGCCGCGGGCTCCACCGCCGTGCTGATCCCGCCCTCCATCCCCTTCATCGTCTATTCCGTGTTCGTCCCGGGCGTGTCGGTGCCGGCGCTGTTCGTGGGCGGTCTCGTGCCTGGGCTCCTGTGCGGGCTCGCGCTGATGCTGCCCGCCATCGCGCTCGCCCGCGTGCACGGCTTCGGGGCGCCGGGCCCCGAGACGCAGCGCGAGGGCCTCGGCCAGGCCTTCCGCGACGCGGCCTGGGGCCTCGCCGCGCCGATCGTCATCCTCGGCGGGCTCCGCTCCGGCCTGTTCACCCCGACCGAGGCGGCCGTCGTCGCGGTCGCCTACGGGCTGTTCGTCGGCCTCGTCGTGTACCGAACCCTCACGCCCGCCTCGCTCTACGCGGTGTTCCGCGACGCCGGCGAGATCTCGGCCGTGGTTCTGATGATCGTCGCGGCTGCCTCGATCTTCGCCCATGCTGGGGCGACCGTCGGCGCCTTCGACTCGCTCGCCCGCGCCCTGATCAGCCTCGCGCCAGGGGAGGTCGCGATGCTGCTTGCGATCAACCTGCTGATCCTGGTCGCTGGCATGCTGATCGACGCGATCTCGATCTTCCTCGTCTTTTTGCCGATCCTTGTGCCGATCGCCCGCAGCTTCGGCTGGGACCTCACCTGGTTCGGCATCATGCTGACGATGAACATCGCGATCGGCGCCTTCACGCCGCCGATGGCGGTGAACCTGATGGTCACCTGCAAGGTGGCAGGCTGTTCGATTGAGAGTACGGTGCCGTGGGTGGTGTGGTTCGTCGCGGCGATGGCCGCGGCGCTCCTCCTCGTCGCCTTCGTGCCGGAGGTCGCGCTGTTCCTGCCGCGCCTGTTGGGCGATCTCTGAGGGCCTCGCGGCACGCCCGGCCGGGTTGCGGCTGCTTGACCCGGAGGGCAGAGGAGGGTCTAGACAGGGCATGCAGCCGCCCCGGCGACAGGGCACACGTCTCGCCGCCCCGAGGATACACGGCGCATGCCTGCGGCGCGTGGCTTGGCCACGGCCCCGGCCTCGGGACCGTCGGCGATGAACGCTTCCGACGCGGGTGGGATGGCGCCCGCCCCCCGTGACGCAGAGCCCATGCTCGTGGTGCCGATCGAGGGCATGAGCTGCGCCTCCTGCATCGGCCGCGTCGAGCGCGCGATCGCCGCCGTTCCGGGGGTCAGGTCCGTCTCGGTCAACCTCGCGACGCAGCGTGCAGCCGTCCGCTTCGCGGGCCAGCCGGATGCCGCCGCCGTGGTCGAGGCGATCGTCCGCGCCGGCTATGCCGTTCCGACCACGGTGACCGATCTCGCGATCGAGGGGATGAGCTGCGCTTCCTGTGTGGGCCGTGTCGAGCGCGCGCTCAGGGCGGTGCCAGGGGTGAGCGAGGCCACGGTCAATCTCGCGACCGGCCGCGCCCGCGTGGCGCATCTTGCGAGCCTTCCGCCCGGGAGCCTCGAGGCAGCGGTCAGCGCCGCGGGGTACGGGGCGGTGCGGATCGGGGCCGACGCACCGGCAGCGCGGGCCGAGCGCGCTCGCAGCGCCGAGCGTGCCGAGGAGAGAGGCCTTAGACGCGATGCCATCATCGCCGCGGTGCTCGCCTTGCCGCTCGCCGTGCTCGAGATGGGCGCGCATCTCTCGTCGGCGGTCCACCATGTCATTGACGAAACGATCGGGATCGCCCTCTCCTGGAAGCTCCAGTTCCTGCTCGCCGCCGCCGTGATGGCCTGGCCCGGGCGGCGCATCCAGCAGGCGGGGTGGCGCGCGCTGTGGCGCGGTGCGCCGGACATGAACGCGCTCGTCGCCCTCGGCACCGGTGCGGCGTTCGCCTACTCGACGGTCGCGACCTTCGCGCCCTCGCTCCTTCCCGAAGGCGCCCAGCACGTGTACTTCGAGGCGGCTGCGGTGATCGTCGCCCTGATCCTGTTCGGCCGCTGGCTCGAGGCGCGCAGCCGGGGCAGGACCTCGGAGGCGATCCGTAAACTCGTCAGCCTGCAGCCGCCGACCGCGCGCGTGCTGCGCGACGGCGAGGAACGCGAGATCCCGGCTGAAGAGCTCGTCGCCGGTGACATCTTCCTCGTCCGCCCGGGCGAGCGCCTGCCGGCAGACGGCGAGGTGATCGAGGGCGCCTCGTTCGTCGACGAATCGATGATCACCGGCGAGCCCGTGCCGGTGCCGAAACACCCTGGCGTGCGCGTCAGCGGCGGCACCGTGAACGGAACCGGCAGCCTCAGGGTTCGCGCCACGGCCGTGGGCGCGGACACGGTGCTTGCGCGGATCGTCCGCATAGTCGAGGAGGCGCAGGCCGGCAAGCTGCCGATCCAGGCGCTGGTCGACCGGGTGACCGCCTGGTTCGTTCCCGCCGTTCTCGCCATCGCCGCGGTGACCTTCCTCGTCTGGCTTGTCGCCGGGCCCGAGCCCTCGCTCACCTTCGCCCTCGTCAACGCGGTCGCGGTTCTGATCATCGCCTGCCCCTGTGCGATGGGGCTTGCCACGCCGACCTCGATCATGGTCGGCACCGGCCGGGCCGGCGAGCTCGGCGTTCTGTTCCGCAGGGGCGAGGCGCTCCAGTCGCTCGCCTCCGTCGCGGTGATGGCGTTCGACAAGACCGGCACGCTGACCGAGGGCAGGCCGGAGGTGACCGATCTCGTCGTCGCGCCGGGCGAGGAGGACGCCGCGGTGCTCGCGCTCGCCGCCGCCGTCGAGGCGCGGTCGGAACACCCGATCGCGCGCGCGATCGTCGCCGCCGCCTCGGCCCGCGGCCTTGCCGTTGCCGAAGCAGAGCGTTTCGAGTCCGTTCCAGGCTTCGGGGCCGTCGCCGAGGTCGCTGGGCGTCGCGTGGCCGTCGGCTCGGCGCGCCACCTCGAACGCCTGGGCATCGACCCGGGCCCGCTGGCCGAGGCCGCGCTTGCGCTCGCACGCAAGGGCAGGACGCCGCTCCTCGTCGCGGACGGCGATCGCTGCGTCGCCGCGATCGCGGTCGCCGATCCCGTGAAGCCCTCGGCGCCGGCGGCGCTCTCGGCGCTGCGCGGGATGGGCCTCCGAATCGCGATGGTGACGGGCGACAACCGCAAGGCGGCGGAGGCGATCGCGGAAAGCCTCGGGATCGTCGACGTCGTCGCCGAGGTACCGCCCGAGGGCAAGGTCGAGGCCATCGCGGCGCTCCGGTCGGGAGGGCGGACGGTGGCCTTCGTCGGCGACGGACTCAACGATGCCCCGGTCCTCGCCTCTGCCGATGTCGGGCTTGCGGTGGGCACGGGGACGGATGTCGCGATCGAGAGTGCCGAGGTTGTGCTGATGAGCGGAGACCTGCGGGCGGTCGTGACAGCGGTCGCGCTCAGCCGCGCGACGCTTCGCAACATAGGCCAGAACCTGGCTTGGGCCTTTGGCTACAACGCTGCCCTGATCCCGGTCGCCGCCGGGGTGCTGTGGCCGTTCGGCGGCCCGCTGCTCTCTCCCATCTTCGCGGCCGCGGCGATGGGGCTCTCCAGCGTGTTCGTCGTGACGAACGCCTTGCGTCTTCGGCGCTTCCGGCCGGCGCGTGCGACGATCGGGGAGGTAGCGCGCTGACGGTCAGGAAGGGAGGGGGGCGTTGCCTGACGCATCCCCTGGGCGATCGGGCGGACGGTCGCGAGCGCCCCCGACTCTGCCGCGCGCCACGGCCGGGAGGAGCAGGCTCGGTCAGCGGCGATCGAGCCGGCAGGATCGGCGTCACGTCTCGCCAGCCGGCCTGGACGCCACGCGTCTGACCTCGGCAGAGCGCGGCCGGCGCGCGTGTCTCCCCCGCGGGGCCTCCGCCTGCGCCGTCCCGACGCGGACCGCTCCGTCGTCAGACGAGCAGCGAGGCCAGCGCGACGAGCAGGAGACCGAGTGTCGCGGCGGCGAAGCCGACGGCGCGCAGCGCGCCGTCCTCGAGGGAGAGGAGCGCCGCGAGCGCCCGGCGCACCTGTGCGGGGAAGGCCGCATAGAGCAGGCCCTCGGCCGCGATCACGAGGCCGAGGGCCGCAAGCAGCAGGGCGACGGACAAGGACCGCCGCGACCGGAGGGGTGCCTCAGCGCACCCCGGCGGCCCGGACGTCCTGCGGGATATCCTTGAAGAAGCGGAAGAACTCGCTGTCCGGCGTCAGCACGAGTCGGCCACCCTCGGAGCCTTCGCCGAACGCCTCGCGATAGGCCTGCATGCTCCGCCAGAAGGCGAAGAACTGGATGTCGCGCTGGAACGCCTCGGCGAGGATCCGGATGCTCTCCTGCTCGCCCTGGCCGCGCAGGATGTCGGCCTGCGCCTGGGCCTCGGCGAGGATCACGGTCCGCTCGCGCTCCGCACTCGCGCGGATGCGGGCCGCGACCTCGGCGCCTTCGGCTCGAGCCTCGCGGGCGACGCGCTCGCGCTCGGACTGCATCCGGTTCAGGATCGCCTGGGTGTTCTCCTCCGGCAGGTCGGCGCGGCGGATTCGCACATCCTCGATCTCGATGCCGAAGCGACGCGCCTCGTTGTTCACCTGGGCGCGGATGTCGGCCATGATTCGGCCGCGGTCGGCCGACAGGACGGCGAGCAGAGGCTCGTTGCCGAGCACGCGCCTCAGCGCCGAGGTGACGATCGACGACAGCCGCGCCCGGATGGCGTTATCGCCGACACCGACCGTCTGGTAGTACTGCAGCGGGTCGACGATGCGGAAGCGCGTGAAGGCATCGACGATCAGTCGACGCTGGTCGCCGAGGATCACCTCCTCGCCCGGCATGTCGTAATCGAGCAGGCGCTTGTCGAAGCTGAGCGTGTTCTGGACGATCGGCAGCTTCGCGTTCAGCCCCGGTTCGGTGATCACGCGCACCGGCTTGCCGAACTGAAGCACCAGCACCTGCTGCGTCTGGTGCACCGTGAACAGGGTCGAGAACAGGACGACGCCGACGACCGCGAGGCCGATGACGCCGCCGATGATCGCCTTCTGGTTCATCGCGTCACTCCGCTGGCACGGGCGGCGGGGGTAGCAGGAGCGGCGGGGATCGGCATCGGCTTGTCACCGAGGCCGGCTGCCTGCCGCGCGGCGCCGCGATTGAGGTCGTTCAAGGGAAGGAACGGAACCACGTTCTGCACCTTGTCATCGACGACGATGGTCGGGCTCCGGCGGAGCACCTCCTCCATCGTCTCGAGATAGAGGCGCAGGCGGGTGACATCGCGCGCCTGGCTGTAGGCGGAGAGCACGGCGATGAAGCGCTGCGCCTCGCCGTTGGCGCGGGCGATCCGCGCCTCGCGCTCGCCCTGTGCCTCCTGAACGAGACGCTCGGCCTCGCCTCGGGCGCGCGGGATGATGTCGTTGCGGAACGCCTCGGCCTCGTTGCGCAGACGCTCACGGTCGGCGTTGGCGCGCTGCACGTCGCGGAAGGCGTCGATCACCGCCGCCGGCGGGTCAACCTTCTGGAGCTGGACCTGCGTCACCTCGATCCCGGCCCCGTACTGGTCCATGATCGCCTGGGTGCCGGTGCGCACCGCCTGCTCGATCTGGGCGCGCGCTTCGGTCAGCGCGCGTTGGATCGGTGTGCGGCCGATCACCTCGCGCATCACGCTCTCGGCGGCCGACTTCACCGTTTGTTCGGGGTTGCGGATGTTGAACAGGAAGTCGGGAGCGTTCGAGATCCGCCACAGCACCGAGAAGTCAATATCGATGATGTTCTCGTCACCGGTGAGCATCAAGCTCTCCTCGATGACGTCACGCAACGGCGCGCGGCCGACGCCGCCGTCGGTGCCGCTGCGGAAGCCGACCTCGATCCGGTTGATTCGCGTCACGCGCGGGGTGAGCACCGTCTCGATCGGCGCAGGCAGGGCGTAGTTGAGGCCGGGGGCGGTGATCCGATTGAACGCGCCGAAGCGGAGCACGATGCCCTGCTCGTCCGGCTGAACGCGATAGAAGCCCGAGAGAAGCCAGATGCCCACGAGCACGAGGCCGATGATGGCAAGCCCTTTGCCGCCGCCGAAGCCGCGCGGGAGGAAGCGGCGGACGAAGTCCTGCCCCTTGCGCAGCAGCTCGTCGAGATCGGGTGCCTGCGGAAGCTGCGGGCCACCGCCGCCCCACGGCCCTCCCTGCCGTCCGCCGCCGCCCCAGGGGCTGCCGCCCCCGCTGTTGTTCGTCCAGGGCATGTGCTGTGTCCCGGCCTTCTCGCTGTTGGAAGCCCCTCACCCGCGCCCCATATCGGGCGGCGGCAGCACGACCCACTGGTCGCGCCAAGGCGCCGTCGGGTGCCAACCCACCGGCCGCCGGGATATCGTCCAGTCCGGAGGGGTTTTCAAGAGATGACTGCAGTGACGCCCGAGACAGTGATGGCGGCGCTCGCCCGCCTGCGCGACCCCGAACGCGGCGCCGACATCGTCTCGCTCGGGATGGTGCAGGGCCTCACGATACGCGGCGGGCTCGTCTCCTTCGCTCTCGAGGTGCCGCGCGAGCGCGCCGCAGCGCTCGAACCGCTGCGCAAGGCGGCCGAGGCGGCGGTCTCCGCCCTGCCCGGCGTGCTCAACACGACCGTCGTGCTCACCGCCCACCGCGGCGACCCGACGCCACAGGGGCAGACCGCCGGCGCCCGGGCGGCGGACGCGGCGGCGGGGCGAGGCAAGGGCCCGCAGCTCCTCGGCACCTGCCGCGCCATCGTCGCCGTCGCCTCGGGCAAGGGCGGGGTGGGCAAGAGCACGACGGCAGCGAATCTCGCGATCGCGCTCGCCCAATCGGGCCTCGCCGTCGGCCTGCTCGATGCCGACATCTACGGGCCGTCGATGCCGCGCATGCTGGGCGTGCGGGGCCGGCCGCACGCGGCGGGTCAGATGATCGCGCCGATGGAGAAATGGGGCCTCAAGGTCATGTCGATCGGCTTCCTCGTCGAGGAGGAGACGCCGATGATCTGGCGCGGGCCGATGGTGATGGGCGCGCTCGAGCAGATGATGTCCCAGGTGCTCTGGGGGCCGCTCGACATCATGGTGGTGGACATGCCGCCCGGCACGGGCGACGCCCAGCTGACGATGGCCCAGCGCGTGCCGCTGACCGGCGCGGTGATCGTCTCCACGCCGCAGGATGTGGCGCTGATCGACGCACGCCGCGGCATCGCCATGTTCGCGCGCACCAACGTGCCGGTGCTCGGGCTGATCGAGAACATGAGCTATTTCTGCTGCCCGAACTGCGGCCACCGGAGCGAGATCTTCGGCCATGGCGGTGCACGCCGCGAGGCAGAACGGCTCGGCACCGAGTTCCTCGGCGAGATCCCGCTCAGGCTTGACATCCGCACCACCTCGGACGAGGGAGCGCCGATCACGGCCACCCAGCCCGACGGCGAGGAGGCGAGGATCTACCGCGCCATCGCCGCTCGGGTCTGGGCCAAGTGCGAGGCGGTGCTCGCCCGACGCGCCGCCTCCGCCCCGAGAATCGTCGTCGAATAGAGGCCCAGGGGCCGGTCGAGCGCCGCGACGACGACCGCAGAGGCGGCGCCCGCGAGCAGCGGCGGAGCCACCCAGGCAAGGGTCAGCGAGGCGATCAGCCCGGCCTCTGCCATCAGCGCCCAGGCGGAGAAGAGCCTGTGCGCGGCGGGTGCGTGGTGCGGCATCGGTCAGGGCAGCCCGGGGGCATTCTCGCCGCGGGCGAGCAGAGCCTCGGTCGCGGCGGCATCCGGAATGCTCCCCTGCGAGCCCGGCCGGGTGCAGGCGAGCGCCGCGGCGGCGGCGGCACGGCGAAGCGCCAAGGCGAGGTCCTGCCCGCGGTCGAGCGCGGCGGCGAGCACGCCTGAGAAGGTGTCGCCAGCGGCGGTGGTGTCTGACGCGGCGACGGCGAAGGCAGGCTGGTCGATCAGGCCGGCGGCGGTCGCCGCAACCGCCCCCTTCTCGCCACGCGTCAGGATCACGTCTGGGCCGCCGAGAGCGCGGCGCAGCGCCGCCGGCGCGGCGTCGGTGCCGAGGCGCAAGGCGAGCGCCGCCGCCTCTCCCTCGTTGACGATGAGGAGATCGACCGCGGCGACCGCCTCGCGCGGAAGCGGCAGGGGCGGGGCGAGGTTCAGAACGATCCGCGCGCCGCGGGCACGAGCGCGGGCGATCAGCAACGCCGTCTCCTCGGCGTCGACCTCCATCTGGAGGAGAAGCGTCGTCGCCGCGCCGAGATCGTCCTCGGCGATCTGCGACGCCCTTGCGAGACGATTGGCGCCCGGAGCGACGGCGATCTGGTTGCGCCCGGCGGGATCGACGCAGATCATCGCCACCCCTGTCGGAGCGGGAACCGTCGCAAGCAGGGAGAGGTCGACGCCGGCCTCGCGGAGCGTCACGAGGGCGGATGCGGCGAAGGAGTCGTCCCCCACAGCGCCCGCGAAGCGAACCCGCGCCCCGTCGCGCGCGGCGGCGACCGCCTGGTTCGCCCCCTTGCCGCCCGGCTCGCTGCGCAAGCCCTCGCCGAGCACCGTCTCGCCAGGCGCGGGAAGGCTCGGCACCGGCACGATCAGGTCGAGATTGACCGAGCCGAAGACGAGGATCACCGCCTCAGGCCTCGCGCCCGAGAGCGGCCATGAACTCGCGCCACTCGCGCCGGCTCATCCCTGCGCTCTCGGCCGTCACCGTCTCGCCGGCGAGCATGCGCTTGAGCGCCGCGAGCATCTGCGCCGAGAAGGTCACCGCTCCGAGCCGGTAGTCGAGGAAGGCCTGGGCGGTGATCGGCACCCAGGCCTTGACGACCTCAAGCATCACCTCGGCATAGGCGCGGATCTCGTACTGGGCGTGCGGATCGGCGCGAAGCGACAGGAAGTGCAGAAGGTTGTGCAGGTCCGTCTTCCAATACCACTGGGTGTAGGTGTTGAGCGTGAGGTTCATGCGCGCGAGCTCGCGCGCGAGCCCACGCCGTGAGGGGTCGGCGCGGGCTCCATCCTCGCCCTCGTTGAGCATCCAGAGGTAGTGGTCGTGGCAGCGGGCGGCGTCCTCGCGCAGAAGACGCAGCACCTCTTCGGCCTCCTCCCCGTCGAGCAGCGCGCCGCGGCCCTGGCGGTTGTCGGCGCTCTGGGCGGCGAGCGCCTCGCGCGCGGGGATGTAGAACTCGCGGTCGAGCACCGAGTAGCGTGCCGAGATCTCGTTGACGTTGGCGGTTCGGTGGCGGATCCACTGCCGCGCGACGAAGATCGGCAGCTTCACATGCCACTTGATCTCGGCCATCTCGAAGGGGGTCGAGTGCCGATGGCGCATCAGGTAGCGGATCAGCCCCGCATCGTCCTGCACCCGCTTCGTGCCGCGGCCGTAGGAGACGCGCGCGGCCTGCACAATCGCAGCGTCATCGCCCATGTAGTCGACCACACGAAGGAAACCGTGGTCGAGCACCGGAAGCGGCGTGTAGAGCAGCGCTTCGAGAGCAGGAACCGTCGGGCGCAGGGTGCGCGCCTCGGCCGCGCGCGCTGCGCCGATCTCTGCCCCTTGCGCGTCCGTCAGCTCCATACGCTGCCCTCCCTTCTCGTCTGTCGGTTCCCCCGCCTCGGCGCCCGAGCCTCGCCCGTGCGTCCGTCGCCCCTTCCGCCGGGCCCGCCCGTTTCCTATATTCCGGTCTGCCGGAGCAACCCGGCTATGGCGATAAACGGTGCCTGGAATAAGCGTAGCGGACCCGGGGGCAGTGCCCGGCGCCTCCACCATCATCTCCCCCTGCGGCGGGGGCCTTAAGGGGGCGAAACAGGCTCGACGCGCGTGGTAAAGAGGCGCCTTTCGCCCGGTATGGTTCCGCCGTCATCGGGCCAATCCACAAGTGCCAACGACAACAGCCGTATGGCGCTCGCTGCCTGATCTGATCGGGTAAGCGCGGTTCGGGGGGCACCGGGCAACAGAAGCCCCCCACTCCTCCCCATGCCGGTGACATTGCCGAGGCGTGACAGGGCGGTGCCGCGCGACGTAGGGTTGCCCTTGCGGACAGGGGTGCTTGGAGAGGTCGGGCACGGGATGGCGCAGGATGAACCCGGGCTGAAGGACAGCCTTCTTCCCTACGAGAGCTGGATCCAGGAGAGCCTGCGCGGCGTTATGCGATTCGCGCTCGCCCGCGTTGCCGCAGAGGGGCTGCCCGGGGATCACCATTTCTACATCACCTTCCGGACGGACTGCCCCGGCGTCGTCCTGCCCGAGCGTCTGCGCGCGCAGTATCCGCGCGAGATGACGATCGTCCTGCAGCACCAGTTCGACGATCTCGAGGCGACGGAGGCCGAGTTTTCGGTCACACTCTATTTCGGCGGCGTTCCGGCACGCCTTTCCATCCCCTGGTCGGCGGTCACCCAGTTCGCCGACCCCTCCGTCCGCTTCGGCCTGCGTTTCGAGACGCCCGACCCGGCCCCGAAGGTGAGCCTGCCCGCGCCGCGGCAGGCGGAGGCCGCGCCCATGGCGCCCGCAGCCGCGGCGGAGACGGGGCCGCAGGTGGTCAGCCTGGACGCCTTCCGCAAGCGCCCGCCCGGCAAGGGCTAGGCGGCGCGCGGGGCGGGCGGGGAGTTGGCCGCCCGCTTCTGGCCGGGAACGGCCGGCCATGCGATAAGCGGAGCGAGCCAGGAATTGACACAGGGAGACGCGCATGAACGCGCCCGCCGCGCGCGCCGCTGCAACCGGCGCCTTCCTCTACAGCCCGATGTTCCCGCTTGGAGAGACCGCGACACCGTGGCGGAAGCTTGCCCTCGACGGGGTCGCGACGATCGAGGCTGCGGGCCGCCGCGTTCTCACCATCGCGCCCGAGACACTCACCGAACTCGCCTTCCAGGCGTTCCGCGACGTCTCGCACCTGCTCCGCCCCCAGCACCTCGCCCAGCTCCGCGCCATCCTCGACGACCCGGAGGCCTCGGCGAACGATCGTTATGTCGCGCTCGAACTGTTGAAGAACGCCAACATCGCCGCGGGCGGCGTGCTGCCGATGTGCCAGGACACCGGCACCGCGCTCGTGTTCGGCAAGAAGGGGCAGCGCGTCTGGGTCGAAGGCAACGAGGAGGAGGCGCTCTCGCGCGGGGTGTGGCGCACCTTCACCGAGACGAACCTCCGCTACAGCCAGATGGCGCCGCTGTCGATGTTCGAGGAGGTGAACACGGCCAACAACCTCCCCGTCCAGTTCGACATCATGGCCGCACCAGGCGAGGAGCATGCCGAGGAATTCCACTTCCTGTTCGTGGCCAAGGGCGGGGGAAGCGCGAACAAGACCTTCCTGTTCCAGGAGACGCGGGCGCTGCTCAACGAGGCGCGGCTCTACGAGTTCCTCGAGGCGAAGCTGAAGACTCTCGGCACCTCCGCCTGCCCGCCCTACCACCTCGCGATCGTGATCGGCGGCACCTCGGCCGAGGCGACGCTGAAGACCGTCAAGCTCGCCTCGACGCGGTATCTCGACGCCCTGCCCACACAGGGCTCGATCGCCGGCCACGCCTTCCGCGATCTCGAGGCGGAGATGAAGGTGCTCGAGATCAGCCGCCGCCTCGGCATCGGCGCGCAGTTCGGCGGCAAGTATTTCTGCCATGACGTCCGCGTCATCCGCCTGCCCCGCCACGGCGCCTCTCTTCCCGTCGGCATCGGCGTCTCCTGCGCGGCCGACCGGCAGATCCTCGCCAAGATCACGCCGGAGGGCGTGTTCCTCGAACAGCTCGAGACCGACCCGGCGAAATACCTTCCCGAGACGACGGATGCCGAGCTCGGCGGCGAGTGCGTGCACATCGACCTCACCCGGCCGATGAGCGAGATCCGCGCCGCGCTGTCGAAGCTCCCCGTCAAGACGCGGGTGATGCTCTCGGGCCCGATGGTGGTCGCGCGCGACATCGCCCATGCGCGGCTGAAGGAGCGGCTCGACCGCGGCCTGCCGCTGCCCGACTACATGAAGGATCACCCCGTCTATTACGCCGGCCCCGCCAAGACGCCGGCGGGCTACGCCACCGGCTCCTTCGGCCCGACCACGGCGGGGCGGATGGACAGCTACGTGCCCGAGTTCCAGAAGGCGGGCGGGTCGCTCGTGATGCTCGCGAAGGGCAACCGCTCGCGTGCCGTGCGCGAAAGCTGCGCCCGGTACGGCGGCTTCTATCTCGGCTCGGTCGGCGGCCCGGCGGCGCGGCTCGCCAAGGACTGCATCACCAAGGTGGAGGTGCTCGAGTTCCCCGAGCTCGGCATGGAGGCGGTGTGGCGGATCGAGGTGAAGGACTTCCCGGCCTTCATCGTCATCGACGACAAGGGCAACGACTTCTATGACGGGCTCGAGTGAGGGCGCAGCCCCGCCGCTGATGCCGCTGCCGGCTCCGCCGCGTTGCGCCATCCCCGGCTCACGGCGGGCGCCACGGGAGGCTTGGGCCGAGCGCGGCGCCGAGGCGCGTGTCGGCGACGGCCGCTCGAACCCGGCGCCGAACAGCTCGGCTGCGTGACGAAGAGGAAGGCGGCGATGCGCAAGTGGATCTCCTCAGGCTCCCGCTTCGAGGAGGAGGTGGGCTATTCTCGCGCCGTGGTGGACGGCGACTACGTCTGGGTCTCCGGCACCACAGGCTATGATTACACCACCATGACGATCGCCGACGATGTGGTGGCCCAGGCTGAGCAGTGCTTCGCCAACATCGCCCGCGCTCTGGCCGAGGCCGGGGCGAGCCTCGACGATGTGGTGCGCGTGCTCACGATCGTCCCGAACCCGGCCGACTGGCCGCCCTGCTGGCCCGTGTTCAAGCGCTATCTTGGCCGCGCCCGGCCGACCTCGACGCTGATCCATGCCGGCCTCGCCACGCCGGCGATGCGGATCGAGATCGAGGTGACGGCGAAGCTGCCGAAAGGAGCCTAAAGTCGATGCGCTTCGCGGTCGACCGGCTCGATCACCTCGTCATCACCTGCCACGACATTGAGGTGATGGCGAGCTGGTACCAGCGCGTTCTCGGGATGGAGCGCGAGGCCTTCGGGCTGCAAAAGCGCACCGCGCTTCGTTTCGGGGGGCAGAAGATCAATCTCCGCCCCAAGGAGGAAACCGAGGCGAGCTGGTTCAGCGGCGCGGCGGCCGCCCCCGGCACACAGGACCTCTGCTTTATCGTCACCGTGCCGGCCGCCGACATCGTCGCCCATCTGCACGGCTGCGGCGTGACGATCGAAGAGGGGCCGGTGACGAAGCACGGGGCGCTCGGTCCGATCACCTCGGTCTATTGCCGCGACCCCGACGGCAACCTGATCGAGCTCGCCACCTACCAGTTCTGACGGTGCTGCGACCGCCGCCCGACCAGCTTCAGCCGGAACCGCAACGCGACGCGATGCGGGCCGAGGCGGCCGGTGCGGCGCGGGCGGAGACAGTGCGGCGCGGGACAGCCGCTGCGGCCATGCCCGCGGGCCGGCGGCCGGCAGCCGGCCGCGCCTGACCCGCTCTCCGACATGGCCGGACATCTCGAGAAACGCTCGCTCAGCCTCGCCGGGCACCGGACCTCGGTCGCGCTCGAGCCGGCGTTCTGGCGTGCGCTCGAGGAGGAGGCGGCGCGCGAGGGGATCAGTCTCGCCGCGCTCATCCGCACGATCGACGCGGAACGCCCCGACCCCTCTGTGCCGCTCGCCCGCGCGCTCAGGCTGCATGTGCTCGCCGCCCGGGGCGGTTGAGAGGCTCAGGGCCTGCGCGCGCGGGCGCGCTCGGCGAGGTGGCGTGCGACAGCGGCGGTCTCGACCACGCGCCGCGGCGCGGCGACCGGCCCAGACGCCCTGAGCCCGATCTCGGGCAGCGTCTCTCCTCCCCCGACCGGGGTGATGGCAAGCGCGAGCCCGATCGCCCCGGCGCGGAGGTCGATCTCGCCCGTTCCGGAGCCGTGACCGTACGGGGACCGGAAGGTCAGCCCGGTGATCGCCGCGATGCCGGCCTCGGCGCGCAGCACGAGCGTCGCCTGCTCGATCGCAGTGGCACCGCCCGCGAGGGCGCGGCGGATGCGCGCGAGCGCCTCCGCCTCCGGCAAGGGTGCGGCCAACGCCTCGGCCGCAGCAGCGAGGTCGAAGCCGACGAGCACGCCATCGGCGACGGTGATCCGCAGATCGCCGCGGAGCGAGGCGAACCAGCCGGCGGGCGATTGCCCCTGGCCGGAGAGGCTCGCGGCGAGGCTGACGCTGCCGCCGGCGAGGTCGAACGGAAGCTCGAGCTGAGGCCGGTCGATCACCACATCGGCGAGCACGACATCGACGGCGAGCTCCCCGGCGGCGGAAAGGCTTGCGGAGCCCGCGATCGTTCCGCCGCGCAGCCTGCCGGTCAGCGAAGCGAGCCTCAGCGTTCCACCGGCGAGCTCGCCCTCCGCCGCGACGGCGGCGAGCCCCGCCGTCGTGCCGACCGGCATCTCGGCCGCACGGATCGCAAAGGTTCCGCTCCAGCCGGCGAGCGGCGCGAGATCGATCGGCCGCCTCCCCTCCCACACGGGGGGTGGAAGCGGAAGCCGCTCCGCCTCCACGGCAAGCCGGAACCGCCCGCCGCCCGGCTCGAGGCCGAGCTCGCCGGAAAGCCCCGCACGCAGATCCCCCGCGACCACCTCGGCACGCGCGACCGTGACCGTCCGTTGCGCGGCCGTTCCCTCGGCCACGATCGCAAGCGACCCCTGGCCGAGCCACGCCTCGGTGCCGGCGATCCCGAGAGCGGCGAGAAGCCGCGGCGCCCCGGGATGGCGCAGCGCCACCCGACCGGTCACACGCCCGAAATCAGGGTCGGCGAGGCCGGCCACCTCGAGCCGCGCGTCGAGCAGCTCGGCAAAGCCGGTGATCGCGACCTGCTCGCCGGCGGCGCGCGCCGCGGCACGGATGGTGAACCCCCCCTGCCAGACCGGCGCGGCGGCGGCGATGAGGTTGGAGGCCGGAACGAGCGACGCGAGCCGCGACGCATCGGTTCCGGAGAAGTCGAGCTCGAAATCGGAGATCCGGCTGCGCGCCCCGGCCTCGCCCGAGCCGGAGAGCGTCAGCACCCCGCCCGCGAGGTCACCGGCGGCGAGGCGCCGCACCGCCACCTGCCCGCGCGCGAGCGTGGCATCGAGCGTCACCTCGCGCGCCACCACCCCAAAGGCAGAGACCTCGTCCGCCTCGAGGCGAAGATTCGCGTCGATCGGCGGCAGTGCCGCGAGCGCCTCGCCGAGACCCTTCCCACCCAGAACCCGGTCGAGCTCGAGACGCGCGACGCGCAAGCCCGCGCCGATCTCGGCGACACTCCCGGCCGCGGCGGGAGGGCGGATCACCACGCCCCCCGAGATCGGCACGCCGTCGAGACGGGCCGTGGCCTGCTCGATCTGGAGCAGGCCCGGCTCGGCGGAGAGCCGCGAGGAGAGGGAGAGCGAGCGGAACCCTTCCACCCCGGCCCACACCCGATCGAGCGAGAGCCAGGCGAGCAGGCCGCGCAGGTCAGGCGCCTCGAGCTCGACGAGCCCCTCGAAGCGCGGGCCGCGTTCCGCGGCGATGACGGCGCCGGCGAGCGCCACCCCTGCCCCGCCCGGCAGCACCGCCGCCGCCTCGTTCACCGCGACCTGCCCGTCGGCGATGAGCAATGCGGCGCGGAGCGAGCGCAGCGTGCCGCCGCCGATCTCCGCCGCCTCGAGCGAGAGATCGAGCCCGATCGGGAAGGGGGTGGCGGCAAGCGCGCCGCTCGCGGGAGCCACCCACGGGTCGAGCGGGAAGCGCACGCCGGCAAGAGCGATGTCCACCCTCGGCTCGGGCCGGGTGGCGAAGCTTGCCGCGCCTGAGAGTCGCGAGGGGCCGAGCTGGAGCGTGAGCTGGTCGGCGCTGCCCGCCCCGCCTTCGACGGCGAGACGCGCCTCGGCGCGGAAGGGTAGAGCCGGAGCGGGCAGAAGCTGCGAGAGATCGGCCCCTTCCGCCTCCACCTTCCCGGAGAAGACGAACCCGCCGTGCAGCACCACGCCGGCGACGGCGACGCGCGCGCCGCGGCCGAAGAACGCCGCCTCCAGCGTCGCCGCCCCGTCAAGCCCCGCCCGGCCGAGCGTCAGCTGCGCCTCGACCGGCATCGACCCGAGAGAGTACCGCCCCACGAGCGTGTAGGGGCCGAATGGCCCCTGCGCCGAAAGCCGCCCCGACACATGGGCGAGACGGACCGTGCCGACGGTGATCTCGCCCCGCTCGAGCGAGACGCGCGTGCCGGCGAGAAACGGCGGGGGGCGGGACGACGCCGCCCAGAGCGGGATCGGCACATCGCGGATGGCGAGGCGCGGGGCGACGAGGGTCAGCTCGCTTACCGCCACCTCGCCGATCAAGAGCCGGCCGAGAGCGAGGGTGAGGCGAAGCTCCTCGGCCGTTCCGGTGACGGTGTCGCCCGCCTCGCCGATGGCGACACCCCGCGCGACGAGGCGCGGTTCGGGCAGAAGCGCCAGCGCGAAGGGGCCGTCGATCCGGAACTCCCGCCCGAGCTCGGCGGAGGCGATCCGCTCGAGCTCAGCGCGATAGGCCGACCAGTCGAGCCGCGGCGGCACGAGCCAGGCCGCGAGCACCGCAAGCGCGGCGAGGAACGCGGCGAACCACGCAAGGAGGCGGAGAAGGGCAGCCACGCGAGCGACTTGCCAGAGCGCGGGTGGGTTCACAAGCGCCGAGGCCCCCTCGGCACCTGTGCGTGCTCACGGAGAGCCGTAGCCGCCGCCGCCGGGAGTCTCGATCACCACCACGTCGCCGGGGAGGAGCTCGACCCGGTCGGTGCCGGAGAGCTCGACGACGGTGCCGTCGGCGCGCTCGACACGCTGCCGCCCCGGCGCTCCGTCCGCCCCGCCGGCGAGTCCGAAGGGCGGGACGGTGCGCCGGCTTGCGAGGATCACCGCCGTCATCGGCGCGAGGAACCGTATCCGACGCACCGCTCCGTCGCCGCCGCGCCAGCGCCCTGCCCCGCCCGAGCCGCGGCGGATCGAGAACTCCTCGAGCAGAACGGGGTAGCGGAGCTCGAGGATCTCCGGGTCGGTCATCCGCGTGTTGGTCATGTGCGTCTGCACGGCGGAGGTGCCGTCGAAGCCCGGGCCGGCGCCTGTGCCGCCGCAGATCGTCTCGTAGTACTGGAACGTGCCGTCGCCGAAGGTGAAGTTGTTCATCGTCGCCTGGCTGCAGGCGATCGCGCCGAGCGCGCCGAACAAGGCGTTCGTCACCGCCTGGCTGACCTCGACATTGCCGGCGACGACCGCCGCCGGAGGCCTTGGTGCGAGAAAGGAGCCCTCCGGAACGATGATGGTGATCGGCCTGAGGCAGCCGTCGTTCAGCGGGATGTCGGCGCCGACGAGGCAGCGGAAGCAGTAGAGCACGGCGGCGCGCGTGACCGCCGGTGGGGCGTTGAAATTGTCGGGTCGCTGCGGGCCCGTTCCGGTGAAGTCGATCACCGCGCTTCGCGAGTCGTGATCGACGCGCACCGCGACGCGAAGCAGGCTGCCGTCATCCATCTGGTAGTCGAAGGCGCCATCACGCAGGCGGTTGATCACCCGACGCACGCTCTCCTCGGCGTTGTCCCGCACATGCCGCATGTAGCGACGCACCGTCTCGAGCCCGAACTCGGCGACGATGCGCCTCAGTTCGCGCACGCCCTTCTCGTTCGCCGCAACCTGGGCCTTGATGTCGGCGACGTTCATGTCCGGATTGCGCGCGGGGTAGCGTGCCTGCGCGAGCAGGGCGCGGAACTCCGCCTCGCGGAAGCGGCCGCCGTCGACGAGCAGGAAGTTGTCGATCAGCACGCCCTCCTCCTCGAGGGTGCGCGACAAGGGCGGCATCGAGCCTGGGGTAACGCCCCCGACATCGGCATGATGGCCGCGCGAGCCGACGAAGAAGAGAAGCTCCCGCCCCGCCTCGTCGAACACGGGCGTGATCACCGTGATGTCGGGCAGGTGCGTGCCGCCATTGTAGGGGTTGTTGAGCGCCACCACGTCGCCGGGCTTGAGCGTGAAGCGGCGGGCGGCGAGCACCGTGCGCACGCTCTCGCCCATCGCGCCGAGATGGACCGGGATGTGCGGGGCGTTGGCGACGAGGTTTCCTTCGGCGTCGAAGACGGCGCAGGAGAAGTCGAGCCGCTCCTTGATGTTCACGCTCTGGGCGGTGTTCTGCAGAACGAGACCGGCCTGTTCCGCGATCGACATGAACAGGTTGTTGAAGAGTTCGAGCATCACCGGGTCTGCGCCCTCGCCCTGCTCCCCGGTGCCGATCGCGTCGCGCCCCGGCCGGGGGCTCGCGCGTCGCAGCACGAGGTGGTTCGACGCCGTCACCTCGGCACGCCAGCCGGGCTCGACCACCGTCGTCGCCGTCGCCTCGCGGATCAGGGCCGGGCCCGAGATCGTGTCGCCGGCGAGCAGGGAGGCGCGGTCGAACACCGGGGTGTCCCAGGCGCGACCGGCGGTGAACATCTCGACGCGGTCGATCGGGGCGAGTGGTTCCTCGCCGCGTGCCGGGAGGCGCTCCTCGTGCACCGTCTCGCCGGGACAGATGGCCTCGACCGCAGCCGCCTCGACGATCACCCGGCGTTCGGGTGTGGCGAAGCCGAAGCGGGCGCGATGCGCCTCGGTGAAGGCCGCGAGCGTGGCTTCGAGATCGCCGAACGGCACCGGCAGCGTCGTGTCGGTGCCCTCGTAGCGCAGGTGGAGGGTGCGGGTGATCCGGATCCGGCCGCGGTCGGCGCCCTGGGCTGCGAGCGCCTCCGCCGCTTCGGCCGCGAGCCGGTCGAGCACGGCGGCGACGGGGCCCATCTCCGCCGGCTCGAGCGGACGCTCCACCGCCGCCTCGCGCAGCGCCGCCTGGTCGGCAAGCCCCATGCCATAGGCCGAGAGCACGCCAGCGAAGGGGTGGATGAACACCGTCTCCATGCCGAGCTCGTCGGCGACGAGGCAGGCGTGCTGCCCGGCCGCCCCGCCGAAGCACTGGAGCGCAAATCGGGAGGGGTCATGCCCGCGGGCGATCGAGACCTGCTTGATCGCATTCGCCATGTTGGCGACCGCGATGCGGAGGAACCCTTCCGCCACCTCGCGCGGGTCGCGCAGCGGGGTCGCGGTGTCGCGCGCGATCCGGGCGGCGAGAGCGGTGAAGCACTCGCGCACGATCGCGGCATCGAGCGGCAGGTCTCCGCCGGGGCCGAAGATCGCGGGGAAGTGCGCGGGCTGGATCTTGCCCACACAGACATTCGCATCCGTCACGGTCAGCGGCCCGCCGCGGCGATAGCAGGCCGGCCCTGGGTTGGCACCGGCGCTGTCGGGCCCGACGCGGTAGCGCGCGCCGTCGAAGTGCAGGATCGAGCCGCCGCCCGCAGCGACCGTGTTGATCGCGAGCATCGGCGCGCGGATCCGCACACCCGCGACCAGCGTTTCGAAGCTGCGCTCGAAGGCGCCGTCGTAGAGGGCGACATCGGTCGAGGTGCCGCCCATGTCGAAGCTGATGATCCGGTCGAAGCCGGCCATGGCGGCGGTCCGCACGGCCCCGACGATCCCGCCCGCGGGGCCGGAGAGGATCGCATCCTTGCCCTGGAACGCGCCCGCCTTCACGAGCCCGCCGTTCGACTGCATGAAGTAGAGCGGCGCGTCGCCGAGCTCCGCCTCCACCTGGGCGACGTAGCGTCGGAGGATCGGCGAGAGATAGGCATCAGCAACCGTCGTGTCGCCGCGGCCGACCCATTTGATGAGCGGGCTCACCGCGTGGCTCGCGCTCACCTGGGCGAAGCCGACCTCGCGCGCGACCGCCGCGACCGCCTGCTCATGCGCCGGGTTCTTCCAGGCATGCATCAGCACGATCGCGACAGCGCAGAGGCCGTCGGCATGCGCCTCCGCGAGCAGGGCGCGCGTGGCCTCGAGGTCGAGCGGCTCGCGCTCGGAGCCGTCCACCATCAGCCGGCCCGGGATCTCGACCACGCGCTCGTACAGCATCGAGGGGAGGGTGATCGCGAGGTCGAACAGGCGCGGACGCGTCTGCCAGCCGATCCGGAGCGTGTCGGCGAAGCCCCGGTTGACGACGAGAAGCGTCCGCTCGCCCTTGCGTTCGAGCAGGGCGTTGGTCGCGACCGTCGTACCCATCCTGACGGCGGCGATCAGCCCCGGCGGGATCGGGGCGTCGGCGTCGAGCCCGAGAACGGCCCGGATCCCGGCGACCGCCGCGTCGCGGTAGCGCCTGGGGTTCTCCGACAGCAGCTTGTAGGTCGAGAGCGTGCCGTCAGGGGCGCGGGCGACGATGTCGGTGAAGGTGCCGCCGCGGTCGATCCAGAACTGCCAGCCTGCCGTCTCCGCCGCCGCGCGCATGCGACCATCATCTCCTCGTGAGCGCGGCGAGATATCCGCCACGAAGCCGCCGTGGTAGCCTCGCGCCGCTCCGGCGGCAAGGCGCACGGGGCCTTCACGGACAAGGGGTTCGGCACCATTCCATGGGTGCGGTGAGCGGACGGGGATGAGCGTCTGGGGCAAGATCCTCGGCGGGGTGGCGGGCTTCGCGATGGGCGGGCCCGTGGGGGCGGTGCTCGGCGCCGCGCTCGGGCACGCGGCCGACACGCGGGGGGGCCAGGGGCTCTCCGGGATGCGCCCGGCCGACCTGCTCGGCCGGCCCGACCCGCTCCGGATGACCGAGATCGCGGCGATGCTCGGCAGCCGCGACACCGTGTTCTCGATTGCCGTCGTCGTTCTTGCGGCCAAGCTCGCCAAGGTCGACGGGCCGGTGAAGCGGTCTGAGATCGACGCGTTCAAGCGCCTGTTTCGCTTCGCGCCTGAGAACGCCAAGGACATCGCGCGTCTTTGGGACGGGGCGCGGGAGAGCGCAGACGGGTTCGAGCCCTTCGCCGAGAAGCTCGCCGAGGCATTCGCCGACAACCGCGCCGTGCTCGAGGAGGTGCTCGCCGCCCTGTTCGCGGTCGCGCGCGCGGACGGGCCGCTCAACCCGGCCGAGGAGCGGTTCCTCGCCGCGGTGCGCGCGCGCTTCGGCCTGTCCGAGCGGGCGTGGGAGCAGGCGCGCGCAGGCGCTGCGGGGCGCGTCGAGCCCGCCGGGCCCGACCCCTACGCTGTGCTCGGCGTCTCCCGCAACGCCTCGACTGAGGAGATCCGCGCCACCTGGCGCCGGCTGATGCGGGAGAACCACCCCGACACGCTCGCCGCACGCGGCGTGCCGCCGCACTTCATCGAGGCGGCAACGCGACGCGTCTCCGAGTTCAACGCGGCGTGGAACCGGATCAAACGGGAGCGTGGGCTCTGACCGTCAGCGTGATCGACGCGCCGAGCCCAAACCACGACGCGCGCCCCGACGGGGCGCCGATCGACACGCTGGTGCTCCACTACACGGGGATGCAGAGCGGCGAGGCGGCGCTCGCCCGGCTCCGCGACCCCGAGGCCAAGGTCTCGAGCCACTATCTCGTGGAGGAGGACGGGCGCGTCTTCGCGCTCGTGCCGGAAGCCCGCCGCGCCTGGCACGCCGGCCTCTCCTTCTGGCGCGGGCATGCGTCTCTGAACGACCGGTCGATCGGGATCGAGATCGTCAACCCTGGCCACGAGTGGGGCTATCGCGACTTCCCCCCTGCTCAGACCGCCACCGTGATCGCGCTCTGCCGCCACATCCTCAGGCGGCACCCGATCCCGCCCCGGAATGTCGTCGCGCACAGCGACATCGCGCCGGAACGGAAACAGGACCCGGGCGAGCGCTTTCCTTGGGCCGCGCTCGCCGCTGCCGGCATCGGGCTCTGGCCGGGCGAGGCGCCGGAGGAGGCGCGGGCGCTGCCGACGCTCGCGGTCGGCGACGAGGGTCCGGGCGTGGCGTCGCTTCGCCGCACGCTCGGGCGGATCGGCTACCGCGTCGCCGCGGAGGGCGCGTTCGACCGCTCCCTCGCCCTCGCCGTCACGGCGTTCCAGAGGCACTGGGCGCAGCACCGCACCGACGGCGTGGCGGATGGCGAGACCCGCTGGCGCATCGGCCGTGTGGCCGGCCTCGCCGAAGGGCGCGTGCGCTCGGCGCAGACCAGGCAGGCAGAAGCACGCGGCGCTTGACCGGGGCGATCATCCGGGAGCATGACGCGTGCGGGTCAGGCGGCCGGGCGGCCGCGCTCCGCACCCGCCCCGCGAGGGGCGGCAGGCTCCGAAAGGAGGCGGGGTGAGGAAAGTCCGGGCTCCACGGGAACACGGTGCCGGGTAACGCCCGGCGGGGGCGACCCCAGGGAAAGTGCCACAGAAAAGAGACCGCCTGCGCTCCGCACCGGGCTCCCGGGGCGGACCGAAGGCAAGGGTGAAACGGTGCGGCAAGAGCGCACCGCGCGCGCCGGCAACGGCCGCGGCACGGCAAACCCCACCGGGAGCAAGACCGAATAGGGGCGGACGGCCGCTGGTCCGACAGGGCCAGGCGGCAGGCGCGTTCCCGCGCTCTCCGCCCGGGTTGGTCGCGCGAGGCGCCCGGAGACGGGCGTCCTAGAGGAATGGCCGTCCAGGGGCCGAACGGCCCCGGACAGAACCCGGCTTACAGGCCGCCTGACCCCGCTTGCGCGCACCGGGACGTGCCGCGCGGGCAACGACCCTCAAGAACAAACCGTGAATACTTGCGCCGCCCCCGGGTTTGTCCCTCGGCGACCGGAGAAGGACCCTCGACGCGCGCGGACCCGAGGGATGACGGGCTGTTTCCATTTGTAACCCATACCGTCCCGTGTTATCCCATGCTTGACCATGGACGGGAGGCTCCATGAAGCGCCACCGGAAGAGGGCGCGGCTCCCGTCACGGCAGCGCAGGGCGGGGCCTCGCGGCCGCCGCGGGGCACCCCCGTCGACACCGGATGCGGAGGCAGTGTCGGAGCCTGGATGACCCAGTTCTACGACACCTATACGAACCGGCTTGACCGCAAGGGCCGCGTGTCGGTGCCGGCGCCGTTCCGGGCCGTGCTCGAACGCCTCGGCGCGACCGATCTCATCCTGTCGCCGAACCACAAATACCCCTGCATCGACGCCCGGCCCGACACGCTGTTCCGCCAGCTCGCCGCGCAGCTTGAAACGCTCGACGTGTTCTCCGACGAGCACGACGACCTCACCACCACGCTGTTCGCGCGCTCGACCTCAGCGATGCCGGATGCGGAAGGCAGGATCACGCTGCCCGAGCGCCTGATCGCGCATGCCAAGCTGACCGACCAGGTCACGTTCATGGGCGCCGGCGCCTCGTTCCAGCTCTGGGCGCCGGAGGCGGCCGAGGCGCGCCTCGCTGAGGCCGAGCGACGCACCCTCGAGCGGAGGCTCACCGTTCCGCGCCGCCGCAGCGCGGGGCCGGCATGACGGGCCGAGGCGTGATGGCCGAGGCCGGCCACACCCCGGTGATGCTCGCCGAGGTGCTCGGGCTGCTCGCGCCGCGGGACGGCCGAACCTATCTCGATGCCACCTTCGGCGGCGGCGGCTACACACGCGCCATCCTCGAGGCGGCGGCGTGCCGGGTGTTCGCCCTCGACCGCGACCCCGACGCGATCGCCCGCGGCGCTGCACTCGCGGCGCGCTTCCCCGGCCGGCTCTGCCTGATCGAGGGACGCTTCGGCGACATGGTGGCGCTGCTCGCCGAACGCGGGGTGGCCGCTCTCGATGGGGTGGTGTTCGACCTCGGCGTCTCCTCCTTCCAGCTCGACGATCCGCGCCGCGGCTTTTCCTTCCGCAATGACGGCCCGCTTGATATGCGCATGGGCCGGGCGGGGCCGACCGCGGCCGAGCTCGTCAACACCCTCTCCGAGCGCGCGCTCGCCGCGCTGCTTCTCGAGTTCGGCGAGGAGCGCTATGCCCGACGCGTCGCCCGCGCGATCGTCCGCGCCCGCGCCGAAGCCCCGATCGACACCACGGCCCGGCTCGCCGTCGTGGTGCGCGACGCTCTGCCCCCTTCGGCAGACGGGATCGACCCTGCGACGCGCAGCTTCCAGGCCCTGCGGATCGCTGTGAACGACGAGCTCGGCGAACTCGAGCGCGGGCTTGCGGCGGCGATCTCCCTGCTCGCGCCCTCAGGCCGCATCGTCGCCGTCTCGTTCCATTCGCTCGAGGACAGGCTGGTGAAGCGGCACCTCGCCGAGGCGTCGGGCCGCGCGGCGCGACCCTCGCGGCACGACCCGGCCGCCCTCGCCTCCGCCCCAGCGCCGCCTGCGCTCCGCCTGCTCACGCCGAAGCCGCTCCGCCCCTCCGCCGCCGAGGTGGCGACCAACCCGCGCGCGCGCTCGGCCCGGCTGCGTGCCGCCGAACGGCTTCCGGAGGCGGCCTGATGCTCCGCCCCGCCACGCTCCTGTGGTTTGCCGTCGCGATCGCCGTCGGTCTCGTCCTCTACAACGTCAAGCACGAGGTGCAGGGGCTCGAGCGTCGCCTCGTCGAGCTCAACCGCGCGATCGCCACCACCCGGGAGCGCATCCACGTGCTCGAGGCGGAATGGTCGCTTCTCAACGAGCCCGAGCGGCTGCGCGCTCTCGCAAGCCGCCATCTCGAGCTCGAACCGATGCGGCCAGCCCAGTTCGTCGACCAGGCCGTCATCGCGTCCCTCCCGGCTGCCCTGCCGCGCTCCGGGGAAGCCGAGGTCGCCGCCTCCCCCGGCAGCGGGCGCGCGGCGCAGGCTGCCGCCCCCGCCGCCACGCCCGTCCCGGCGCCGCGGCCTGCCGAGGCACGGCGCGAGGCGCAGCCGGGCACGCAGCCGCCGTCGCGGCTTGCGCCGCCGCGCGAGGAACCGCTGCCGCGGCCGCGCGAGGCGGCACCAGCCCCGCGGCGCGACCTCGAGGCGGGAGCGCCACGCCCCCTCCTGCCCGGCACCTCCCCTCCCCCGGCCGCGCGTCCGCCTACTCCCGTGATCCCCGTGGCCGCCCCTCCGACAGCGCCACCACCGCGGGCCTCCCACTCGGCGCTCGGCGCTCCCGCCCCGGCCCTGCCACCGCCGGTGCCGATCCGGCGCGGCGCGGACGCGAACTGAGGCGGCGATGATCCGCTCCGTCCCACCCGCTCCCGTCAGCATCGGCCCTGACCAGCCCGGCCGCGCCCCTCTCGCACTGGGGGCGCGGCCGTCGGGGCGGATCACCGCCGACGGCAGGCGGCGGCTTCTGCTCGAGCGCGCGCGCGTGAGGCTGATGATCGGCGCCGGACTGTTCGGCGTGCTCTATCTCGCCGTGGCCGCACGGCTTGCGGATGCGACCGTGTTCAGCCGGGCCACGCCGCGCGTCGCCGCGGCACCTCTCGCCGCGCTCGCTCCCGAGCCGCCGGTCGGACGCGCCTCGATCGTCGACCGCAACGGCGTGCTGCTCGCTGTCTCGCTGCCCACCGTCGCCCTCTACGCCAATCCGCGCCAGATCCCCGACGCGGCCGAGGCGGCGAGCGCGCTTGCCCGCGTCCTGCCGGGGCTCGATGTCGCGGCCCTCACCGAGCGCCTCTCCGCCGACCGCTCCTTCGTTTACATCCGCCGCCACCTTGCGCCGCGCGAGCAGGAGGCGGTGAACGGCCTCGGCATCCCGGGCCTCCATTTCGAGCGCGCCGAGCGTCGCGTCTATCCCCAAGGGAGGGCCGCCGTGCACGTCCTCGGCGGCACCGATATCGACGGCCATGGCATCGCCGGCGTGGAGCGGTTCTTCGAGCAGCGCCTGCGCGAGGAGCCGGGCGAGCCGCTCAGGCTGTCGATCGACGTCAGGGTGCAGCATGTTCTGCGCGAGGCGCTCGCGCGCGCGATCGAGCGGTTCGACGCGATCGGCGGCGCGGCAGTGGTGATGGACGTGCGCACGGGCGAGGTGCTCGGCATGGTCAGCCTGCCCGACTACCTCCCGGCGGAGGTCGGGACGGCGACCAACGACCAGCGCTTCAACCGGATCACCGTCGGCGTCTACGAGCCGGGAAGCACCTTCAAGCTGTTCACCACCGCCATGGCGCTCGAGCTCGGCACCGCGCGGATTTGGAGCGGCTACGACGCCTCCCGCCCAATCACCTACGGCCGCTTCACGATCAGCGACTTCAAGGGCAAGAACCGGTGGCTCACCGTGCCCGAGATCTTCACCTACTCCTCGAACATCGGCACTGCCCGGATGGCGCTCGAGGTCGGTGTGGCTCGGCACAAGGCCTTTCTCGAGCGGCTCGGGCTCACCGCCCGGCCCGGGATCGAGCTGCCGGAGGTCGCTGCCCCCCTCTACCCGCGCGGCAACGCCTGGCGCGAGCTCAACACGCTCACCATCAGCTACGGCCACGGGATCTCGGTCAGCCCGCTTGCGGTCGCGACCGCGACCGCGGCGATGGTCAATGGCGGCGTGCTGCATCGCCCGACCCTGCTCGCCCGCGAGCCGGGGACGGAGGCGCGCGGCACGCGCGTGATCCGCCCCGAGACCTCCGACACGCTCAGGCGTCTGATGCGCCTTGCCGTGACCGACGGCACCGGCAAGGGCGCGGACGTGCCCGGCTATCTCGTCGGCGGCAAGACCGGCACCGCGCAGAAGGTCGGCCCCCGCGGCGGCTACCTCCAGAATGTGCGGATCTCCTCCTTCACCGGCATCTTCCCGAGCCATGAGCCGCGCTACGTCGTCTACGTGATGGTCGACGAGCCGAAGCCGCGGCGTGACACCGCAGGCTACGCCACAGGCGGCTGGGTGGCCGCCCCAGCGGCGCAGGAGGTGATCGGCCGGATCGGGCCGCTGCTTGGGCTCGCGCCGATCGCCGAGACGGAGGCCGTGCGCAGCGCGCTTGCGATGCCGCTGCAGCCGCCGCGCCCGCAGCGCCAGGCCGCCCCGCCGGTGCAGCGCACCGCCGCCGCCCCTGCGTCAAGGGCCGAACCCCGTGCCGCGTCTCATTGACCTGATGCGCGCGGCGGGCCTCATCTCTGGTTCCGGCGAGGCGGAGGCCGGCGTCGCCATCGCCGGCCTCGCGGCGGACAGCCGCGCGGTCCGCCCGGGCTTCCTGTTCGCCGCCCTGCCCGGGACACGCGCCGACGGCCGCGCCTTCATCGCCGAGGCCGTGGCGAACGGGGCGGCGGCCGTGCTCGCCCCCGAGGGCACCATGTGGCCTGAGAGCGTGCCGACGCGGCCGCTTCTGACCGACGCCGACCCGCGCCGCTGCCTCGCCCTGATGGCGGCCGCCTTTTACGGCGCTCAGCCGAAGACGATCGCCGCCATCACCGGAACCAACGGCAAGACCTCGACCGCCGATTTCCTGCGCCAGATCTGGGCCGGGCTGCACCAGGGCCGCGCCGCCTCGCTCGGCACGCTCGGCCTCGTCGCGCCGGGGCATGCAGCGGGCCCGAGCCTCACGACGCCCGACCCGGTCGCGCTCGCCGCCACCCTCGCCAGGCTCGCGCGCGAGGGGATCGACCACGCAGCGATCGAGGCCTCCTCGCACGGCCTCGACCAGCGCCGGCTCGACGGCGTTCGCCTCGCGGCGGCCGCCTTCACCACCTTCAGCCGCGACCATCTCGACTACCACGGCACGATGGAGGCCTATCTCGCGGCGAAGCTCAGGCTGTTCGACATGCTCCTCTCCGAGGGTGCTCCCGCGGTCGCCCACACCGCTCTTCCCGATGAGGCGCGCGCGCGCCTTCACGCGATCGCCGCGTCGCGCAGGCTTCGCCTTCTCACCGTCGGGCCGGGAGGCGAGTCGATCGCCGTCGAACGCACCGAGCCGAGCGCGGAGGGGCAGACCCTTACCCTCACCCATGCGGGGCGGCGGCTGCGTCTTGGGCTGCCTCTGATCGGCTTCCAGGGGCAGAACGCTCTCGTCGCCGCGATGCTCGCGATCGCGACCGGGGCGGAGCCGGAGGCGGTGTTCGCTCTCCTGCCGCGCCTTGCCGGCGTGCGCGGGCGGATCGAGCGCGTCGCCGTGCTCGGCAATGGTGCCGCCGTCTATGTCGACTACGCCCACACGCCAGATGCAATCGCAACCGTGCTCGCAGCACTTCGCCCCCATGTCGCTGGGCGTCTTGCGATCGTGCTCGGCGCAGGGGGAGACCGCGACGCCGGCAAGCGCCCGCTGATGGGAGAGGCGGCGGCACGCGGCGCCGAGGTCGTGATCGTGACCGACGACAACCCGCGAAGCGAGGAGCCGGCGCTGATCCGGGCGGCCGTGCTTGCCGGGGCGCGCGCAGCCGGCGCCGAGCCGCTCGAGATCGGCGATCGGGCAGAGGCGATCGCCGCCGCGATCGGCTTGCTCGGCCCCGGCGACGTGCTCGTGATCGCGGGCAAGGGCCACGAGCAGGGGCAGGAGATCGCGGGCCGGATCATTCCCTTCGACGATGCCGCCGTGGCCCGTGCGGCGGCGGCGAGGCGCGCATGAAGGCCCCCCTCTGGACCTCGGCCGAGGCGGAAGCGGCGACGGGCGGCAGGGCGAGCCGCGACTTCGCCGCCTCGGGCGTGTCGATCGACAGCCGAAGCCTCGCAGGGGGCGACCTCTTCGTCGCGCTCAAGGCCAGGCGCGACGGCCACGCCTTCGTCGCCGATGCGTTCGCCAAAGGCGCCGCCGCGGCTTTGGTCTCCGACCCTCCGCCCGCTGTTGCCGCCGACGCCCCGCTTCTCACCGTCCCCGACACGCTCGAGGGCCTGCGCGGCCTCGGCCGCCACGGGCGCGCGCGCTCCGCCGCGACCGTGATCGGCATCACCGGCTCGGTGGGCAAAACGAGCACCAAGGAGGCGCTCGCCGCCGCGCTCGCGGCGCAAGGCGCGACCCATGCCTCCCCAGCCTCCTACAACAACCATCTCGGCGTGCCGCTCACCCTCGCCCGCCTGCCGCCCGAGGCGCGCTTCGCGGTGGTGGAGATCGGCATGAATCATCCGGGCGAGATCTCGCCGCTTGCGCGCCTTGCGCGCCTGCATGTCGCGGTGATCACCACCGTCGAGCCGGTGCACATCGCGTTCTTCCCGAACGAGGAGGCGATCGCCGAGGAGAAGGCCTCGATCATGGACGGCCTCGAGCCGGGCGGAGCGGTGGTTCTCAATCGCGACAACCGCCATTTCCCCCGCCTCGAGGCGGGAGCGCGGGCGCGCGGCATCGGCCGCGTGCTCACCTTCGGCGCGGACCCGCACGCCGATGTGCGGCTCCTCGCGTGGGAGCCCGAGGGCTGG